>Ga0334890_1000464_pt1 | contig 72374 bp, 58 predicted proteins | sample GraSluR1_MG_3_FD_207220 | JGI IMG/M metagenome (GOLD analysis project Ga0334890, IMG submission 207220) | Sludge microbial communities from methane-producing bioreactor in Wageningen University, Netherlands - Granular Sludge_31_08-R1 | ecosystem: Engineered > Bioreactor > Anaerobic >... | reverse complement strand
CGAAGCAGCGGATAGAGGTGTTGACGACGATGAATACCGACGCGACGAGTATCAAACGTACCGGCCACATGTCAGGGCCTCCCTCCACTCCAGACGATCCCCACTATCGCGCTCTCGAAACCGAGGCAGGTCAATGCCCCAATCTGTTGAACGTCAGTCTTGGCGGTAGCAACCCCCCGTGAGAGCGCCCACGTCGAGCGCGCCGATTCATGCTAGCCGATCTGAGATCTGGGGATCAAGTAGTATTCGGAGATGCTAGTACCGTCAGCAATGTCCACCGTTCGACGCGACTATTTCGAGAACGGCGACACCTTTCGATGCTGCCAACCGCTACCCTTACGCGATCGCCAGCAACCGGTGGAACCGTCCATCCTCCCCCAACTCGGGATGGAACGTCAGCCCCACGACGCGCCCCTGGCGCACGCCTACGACCTCGCCGCCGGGCCGGCGCGCGATCACTTCGGCGGCCTGGCCCACCGCGGCGATGCGCGGGGCGCGGATGTAAACCGCGGAGAGCGTGCCGTCGCCCCCCGGCGACCCGGCGGCCGTCGCGTCGGCGGCCAGCGCGCCCTCGAGTCGCACGGGTTCGGTGAAGCTGTCGATTTGCCGCCCGTAGCCGTTGCGGCGCACGGTCACGTCGAGCAGGCCGAGCGGGCGCACGCCATGCCAGTCTGCCTGCGCCTCGTCGACCAGGCCGCTCGACAGCATGATCAACCCGGCGCAGGTGCCGAGGATTGGCTTGCCGGCCGCAGCGAAGGCGAGCAGCGGTTCGCGCAGGCCGTTGCGGTCGATCAAACGCGACAGAGTGGTCGATTCGCCGCCGGGGATGATCAGCGCGCCGGCCTGCGCCAGCTCGTCGGGACGCCGCACCGCGACCGTCTCACGGCCGAGGCGCGCCAGCATCCGGCGGTGCATCTCATAGTCGCCCTGCAAGGCCAGCAGACCGACCGGCAGCGGCATCGCGGGCGTCACGGGCATCATGGGCATCATGGCACCTTGCATGACGGTGTCGCCCGCTACCAGCCGCGGCTGGCCATCTTTTCCTGCTCGGGCAGGTTGGCCACGTCGATGCCGGCCATCGCCTCGCCCAGGTGCATGCTGATCTCGAGCAGCTTGGCCGGGTCGTCGTAGTAGGTCACCGCCTGCACGATCGCCTCGGCGCGCGGCTTGGGATCGCGGCTCTTGAAGATGCCCGAGCCCACGAACACCGTCTCCGCGCCGAGCTGCATCATGAGCGCGGCGTCGGCCGGAGTCGCCACGCCGCCGGCGGCGAAGTTCGGCACCGGCAGCTTCCCGAGGCGCTTGACCTCGAATAGCAACGACACCGGCGCGCCCAGGTTCTTGGCTTCGGCCATCAGTTCGTCGTCGCGCAGCATCGTCAGGCGTTTGATCCCCTCCTGCACCATGCGCATGTGGCGCACCGCTTCGACGATGTTGCCCGAGCCGGCTTCGCCCTTGGTGCGGATCATCGCCGCGCCCTCGCCGATGCGCCGCAGCGCCTCGCCCAAGTTGCGGCAGCCGCACACGAACGGCACCTTGAAGTCCCACTTCCAGACGTGGTTGTGCTCGTCGGCCGGGGTCAGGACCTCGCTCTCGTCCACGAAGTCGACGCCCAGGGCCTGGAGCACCTGCGCCTCGGCGAAGTGGCCGATGCGGCACTTGGCCATCACCGGGATCGAGACCGTGTCCTGGATCGCCTTGATCATCTTGGGCTGGCTCATGCGGGCGATACCGCCGTCCTGCCGGATGTCCGCGGGGATGCGCTCGAGCGCCATGACGGCGACCGCGCCCGCCTCCTCGGCGACGCGCGCCTGGTCGGCGTTGGTCACGTCCATGATCACGCCGCCCTTGAGCATTTCGGCGAGGCCGATCTTCTGGCGCATCAGTTCCTGCGCCTCGCTGCTCACCCAGGGAAAGTCCATCGCTGCTGCCTCCTCATCGTGGCCGCCGTCCCGGCCGCCACGACTCGTTACGGCCGCCGCCGTCGCGCGCTCCGCGCCGCGGCGGTAACCTTGCCGATTGGCCCCGCCGCCGCGGACGCCGGCGGGGCAAGATAACCATCGACGCTTGCCGGCGAAAGCGCCGGCTCGCTGGTCAGACAATCGCCGGTTCGGGTACCGGCCCGCGTTCGAGCAATCCAGCCAACATCTGCAGTCCGTCCGCCAGCTCGCGGTGATCCCGCGCCGCGCTGAGACTCACACGGACCGCGGCCGGCGGCGCGGCGTCGCCCACGGTGAAGGCTTCGGACGGGGCGACGGCCACCCCCCGCTCGCGCGCCGCGCGTACGAAACGGTCGGCGCGCCACGGCGCCGGCAGCTCGAGCCACAGAAAGTACGATCGCGGCGCCGAGCGGTACCGGCCGGCCGGCAGCAGCTCGCGCGCCAGGTTCTGCCGCACCGCCGCCTCGCGCTGCTTGCGTGCGGCGACCTCGGCCGCAGTGCCGTCGGCGATCCACCGCGCCGCAACCTCGACGTTCAAGGCCGGCAGCGCCCACAGCGACGCCGTCACCGCGAACGTGAGCTGCTCGATGCGATCCGCCGGCGCGGCAAGAAACGCCACCCGCAAGCCGCCCGCCAATAGTTTCGACGTACTGGCAATGTAGAACGCGCGCGGGGCGATGCGCGCGGAGAGCGGCGGCGCCGCCTCGACGGCAAGCAATCCGTGCACGTCGTCCTCGATGACGTTCAGGCCGCGGCTGTGGACCACGTCGGCGATCGCATCGCGCCGGGCCTGGCTCATGGTCGCCGTCGTCGGGTTGTGCAGCGACGGCATGCAGTAGAGCACGCGCGCGCCCGCGCGGCGCGCCGCGTGGTCGAGCGCCGCCGGCACCAGTCCCTCCCCGTCGATCGCGACCGGTGACAGGGTCAGTCCCAGGAGCTGCGCCGCCGTCTTCAGGCCGGGGTAGGTGAGCGCCTCGGTCAACACGGTCTCGCCCGGCTTGCAGAGCGCGCTCAACGCCACGGTGATCGCGTGCTGCGCGCCCGCGGTGATCACCACCTGCTCCGCGGCGACGCGCAGGCCATGGCGGGCGATCCACTCGGCGCCGGCCTCCCGGTGGCGACGGCTGCCGGCCAGCGGCTGGTAGGCCAGGAGTCCGGCGAGGTCCCCGCGCTGCAGCAGACTGCGCAGCGCTCCGGCGAGGTCTGGATCGTCGGCGCTGAGCGACAGATTCAACGCGAGGTCGATCGGTGCGCCGCCGCTCCCGCCGGGCGCGACGCCGTGCAGCTCGCCGGGTTCGTCGAGTTCGCAGACGAAGGTGCCGCGCCCCACCTCGCCGCGCACCAGCCCCCGGTGCTCGGCCTCGGCGTAAGCGCGCGAAACCGTGCCGACGGTCAGGCCCAGCTTGGCGGCCAGCTCGCGATGCGTGGGCAGTTGCTGCCCGGGCACGAGCCGACCGCGAGCGAGGTCCTCGCCGAGGCAGTCGGCGATGGCCAGATAACGAGGGCCCGCGCGGCCGTCGATTTCGGGGAGCCAGCTTGTCATGGTACAAGCCAAGATAATGTATCGATACAATATGTCAAGGGGAAGCATACAATAGGCCGTTGACGGATCCCCGACCCGCGTGACCGCGCGTCGCCAAGCGCATCGTTACCGGCTGAGCACGACCCGATAGCGCGCCTTGCCGCTGCGCAGGTGCGCGATCGCGTCGTTCGCCCGCGCCATCGGGAACGTCTCGATCACCGGTTTGATCCGGTGCCGAGCCGCGAAGTCCAGCATGGTCGCGATGGCCGCCGGGCTGCCCACCGGCGAACCCGACACCGCGCGCTGGCCGCCGATCAAGCCGAAAGCCCCCAGCGCGAGCGGCTCAAGGGCGGCGCCCACGATGTGCAGGCGGCCCTTGGGAGCCAGGGCGCCCACGTATGCGTTCCAGTCGAGGGTCACGTTCACTGTGGAGATGATCAGGTCGAAGCGGCCCGCCTCGGCTGCGAGCGCCGCTGTGTCGCGCGAGTTCACCGTGCGGTGCGCGCCCATCCGCAAGGCTTCGCCGCGCTTGGCGTCGCTGGAGGTGAACGCTGTCACCTCGCACCCCCAGGCGCGCAGGAACATCAAGGCCAGGTGGCCGAGCCCGCCGATGCCGACGACACCGGCGCGAGCGGTCGGGCTGAGGTTGTGTTGCAACAACGGGCTGAAGACCGTGATGCCGCCGCAGAACAGCGGACCGGCGCTGGCCGCGTCGACGCCGTCGGGCAGTTTGACCGCGCTGATCGCGTCGGCGCGCACCTTGTCAGCGAAACCGCCGTGGCGCCCCACGATGGTGCCCGCCGCCTTCGCGCACAGATGATGGTCGCCGCTCAGGCACGAGCGGCATAGATGGCAGTAGCCGGCATGCCAACCCACGCCGACCCGGTCGCCTGCCTGCAAGTGGGTGACGGCACTCCCCAGCTTGGCCACCGTGCCGACCACTTCATGTCCGGGTACGAGCGGGTATGTCGTGAAGCCCCACTCGTTGTCCAGCATGCTGAGGTCGCTATGACAGATACCGCAGTGCTCGACGTCGATCTCGACATCGCGCGGGCCGAGCGGGCCGGGATCGAAGCCGAACGGCTCGAGCTTGGCGCCGCGCTCGTGGGCGGCATAGGCGTTGATCATGGCGGGGTCCTTTCGCGCGCGTGGCAACCGGCGCCGGTCGCGCCGCTACAAGATCGGCACGACTGGCGCCGGCGCAACCCGCCGCATCGCCGCGCGGTTCTACAGCTCCACCCCCAGCAACGCCGCCAGCTCGACGACCAGGGCGTCGAACTTGCGCAGCGCGGCCGCGATGGGTTCGGGCCGCGTCAGGTCCACGCCGGCTTTTTTGAGCAACTCGAGCGGCGGCTCGCTGCAGCCGCCCCGCAGCATCTTCAGGTAGCCGTCCACCGCCGGCTGGCCTGCGGCCTTGATCCGCTCGGCGATGGCGATACCGCAGCTCAGCCCGGTCGCGTAGCTGTAGACGTAGTACTTGTAGTAGAAATGCGGGATGTAGGCCCATTCCAGGCCGTCGTCCGCGCCGAGCGTATAGCCGGGCCCGTAGTACCGCTCGATCAGCTCGCGGTAGGTCGCCTCGAGCAACGACGCGGTCACCGGCCTGCCCTCCTCGACGAAGCCGTGCACTTGCCGCTCGAACTCCGAGAACAAGGTCTGCCGGTAGATCGTCGTGCGGATGCTTTCGAGCTCTTCGACCAGCAGCGCTGCGCGTTCCTGCGACGTCACGGCGCGCGCGGCCAGCCAATCGGCCAGCAGCATTTCGTTGCAGGTCGAGGCGATCTCCGCCAGGAACGGCACGTAACGAGACGTGTGGTAGGGCTGGCTCGTCATCGACAAGTGGCTGTGGAGGGCGTGGCCGTACTCGTGCGCCAGCGTCGAGAGATCGTCCAGGCCGTTCTGGTAGTTCATCTTCACGTACGGGTGGCGGCCATACACGCTGGCGGAGAACGCCCCGCTCTCCTTGCCATCGCACGGATAGAGATCGAGCCAGCCGTTGCGCGGATCGATTCCCTCGTTCAGCAAAGCCACATACTGCGAGCCGAGCGGCGCCAGAGCCTCCGGCAAGATCGCCAGGGCGTCGGTGAAGGGCACGTCCTGCTGCGCGGCCGGGACCAGGGGCACGTACAGATCGTACAGGCGCAGGTCGTCCAGCCCGAGCGCCCGACGGCGCAACTCCATGTAGCGATGCAAGGGCGCAAGGTTGGCGTTCACCGCCGCGATGAGGTTGTCGTGGACGGCAACCGGCAAGCCATCTTTATCCAGGTACGCCGCCAGCGCCGTGTCGTAGCCGCGGGCGCGCGCATACAGAACGTCCAGCTTGCACTGCCCGCCGAGTGTCGAGGCGAACACGTTCTGAAATTGCCGCAACGTGGCGAGGAACGACTCGACCGCCTCGGCGCGGACCGCGCGCACCGGCGACAGCCGGAAGCGCGTCAGGTTGGCCAGCGAGAGCTGGACCTCGCGGCCCTCGGCGTCGTGCACGACCGGCCAGGCGATGTTCGACAACAAGGCGCTGAACGCGTCCTCCGCGCTGCTCGTGATCTCGTTGAGATCGATCTCGGCCCACAGGTTGTCGCCGGCGAGCTGCAAGACCCGCTCCGCCTCGGCGCCCAGCAAGCGGCCGCGCCGCCGGCGCAGGTTGTCCAGATAGCTTTGGTACGAGGCGGGACCGTCCGCGGCGGCGTAGGCGCGCTGCATGCCGCGGTCGTCGAGCACCAGGACCTCGGCGCGAATGAAGCCGGCCGCGGCGGTCAACTCGTCGAGCAGCGCCTGACCGCGCTGCGCCCGCGCCTGGACCGCTTCGTCGGTCTGTGCAATGGCCAGTTCCAGATTGGCATACTGCTGGACGTGGCTCGCGCGATCGTGGAGCGAGAAGTACAGCGCCAGGCAATCCCGCAGCGCCTTGGGTTTGGCCAGGCGACCCTGGTAGGACGCCAGCTCGCCAAGCTCCCGTTGGACGGCGGCGCACGCGGTTTCCCAAGCCTCGACGGTCGCAAACAGCGGGGTCAGGTCCCATTTGTAGACGTCGGGGATCTCGTCGCACGCCGCGTTGTGGCCGGGTGTGTACGCAGGCAGACCGGCCGTCGACAAGGGCGGCGCCATCACGCCCGACAGCAACGCGAAAACCACAACGGCGAACCGAAGTCGCAGCATCGAGAACATCGAACGCCTCCTAGGCGAATGTCGACAACGACGGTCCCTAACCCAGATTATTCATGAAGGACCGGCTGCGCGATCCTACCACAGACACACCCGCCAGGCCATGGGCGAACGGGTCGCCGAGATCTTCGAGCCGGCCCCGGGGGAGCGCCTCGCGCCGGCCGCGGCCTGCCTGGACAACCGCCCCGCAACTGCGCTAGTATTCATGGGTATGAACGCTGCCGCCCCCGGCACCTGCCGGCGTCGGCGCCCGCGCCGCCGCCTCCGGAGGTCGATCATGCCCTGCCCCGGCCGTCGCAAGTTCCTCAGGACCACCACCCTGGCGGGAGCCGGTCTGCTGATCGCGCCGCCGCTGCACCTGCCCCGGTTCGCCTTCGCCCAGCCCGACACGGGCCCGCTCGCCATCGCGGTGGCGCGTTGGAACCCCGCGGCGCTGGTGAGCGCCGACCTCGCCGCCGTCGCCGCGCGCCTGACCGAGGCCGCGATCGCCGACCTCGGCGGCATGGGGCGGTTCGTGAGCAAGGGCGACGTGGTCTGGGTCAAGCCGAACATCGGCTGGAACCGCCGGCCCGAGCTGGCCGCAACCACCAACCCCGACGTCGTGGGCACGCTCGTGCGCCTGTGCTTCGCAGCGGGCGCCAAGACCGTCAAGGTGGGCGACAACCCCTGTCATCCCGCGCGCCAGGCCTATAGCACGAGCGGCATCGCTGCCGCCGCCGAGGCCCAGGGCGCCCAGATCGTCTATCTCGACGAGAAGCGGTACCGCGAGGTCGACCTCGGCGGCGAGCGACTGAAGTCCTGGCCGGTGTACGCCGAGATCCTCGAGGCTGACCTCGTGATCAACGTGCCGATCGTCAAGCACCACGGCCTGAGCGACCTCACGCTCGCACTCAAGAACTACATGGGTGTGATCGGCGGGCAGCGCGGCGCCTGGCACCAACACCTGGACGAATGCCTCGCCGACATCACCGCCTTCATGCGCCCGCGTCTGTGCGTGCTCGACGCGGTGCGCGTGTTGACTGCGCACGGGCCCCAAGGCGGCAATCCGGAGGACGTCAAGCTGCTGGGCGCCGTGGCCGCCGGCACCGACATCGTGGGCCTCGACGCGCTTGGCGCGACGCTCATGGGCCGCGATCCGGCCGCCATGTCCACGCTCAAGCTCGCCGCCGCGCGCGGCCTCGGCACGCTCGACTTCCGCTCGCTGCCGCTCGCGGAGCGCACGCTCTCGTGACCCGACACCGGAGGGCCAGCCGGTTGATCTGGACGCGCCGCCTGGTGCAGATCGCCGTGCTCGCGCTCTTTCTGGTGCTGCTCGCGGCCAATCGCCCGACCACGGGTGCAGGACCGGCCGGACCGGTCGAGCTGTTCTTCGATCTCGATCCACTGGTGCTGGCCGGCACCTGGCTCGCCGCCCGCTCGACGGCTGACCTCTCCCTGCTGGCCCTCGTGACCGTGCTGATCACGCTGGTGCTCGGCCGCGTGTTCTGCGGCTGGTTCTGCCCGCTGGGCACCCTGCACAACGCGGTCGGCTCCTTGCGGCGCTATTGGCGCCGCCCGACCGCTGCCCGCGAGGGCTTCCGCGGCTGGCAGCGCGCGAAGTACGTCGCCGTGATCGCGCTCTTGGTGATGGCGCTGGGCGGGGTCCATTGGCTCGGCGTGCTCGACCCCTTCTCCCTGCTCTACCGCAGCCTGGCGCTCTGTCTGGTGCCGGCCGCCGACCTGGCCGTCTCGGCCGCCGCCAACGCGGTCTACCTCGGCAATCCGCAACTGGGCGCCTGGCAACTGCGCGACCTCACCGAACCGGTCTACCGCTGGTGGCAGGATCACGTCGCCGGCACGGAGTTGCGCGTGTTCCTGGGGTCGGGTGTCATCCTGCTGGTGTTCCTCGGCGCGCTCGTTCTGAACTTTGCGCGACAGCGCTTCTGGTGCCGCTACGTGTGCCCGCTCGGAGGACTGCTGGGATTGATCGCACGGCGTCCCTGGCTGCGGCTGGTCAGCGATCCCGCCGCCTGCAACCACTGCCGCGCCTGCACGTTGAGCTGCCCGGCCGCGGCCCAGCCCGAGCAGCCCGATCGCTGGCTCGCGACCGAGTGCTTCGGCTGCTGGAACTGCGTCGCCGCCTGCAAGCAACAAGGGCTCGACTTCCGCTGGGTCCCGCCGTGGCGGCGCACGTCGGCGGGCACGGTCGACCTCAAGAAGCGCCGGGTGCTTGCGGCGATCGCCGGCGGGATCGGCGCGATCGCCCTCATGCGCATCACCCCGGCCGCGCACGGCAAGACCTACAATCCGGTGCTGATCAGGCCGCCCGGCGCCTTGCCGGAGCAGGACTTCCTGCGCCGCTGCGTCCAGTGCGGCCTGTGCATGCAGGCCTGCCCCACCGGCGGCCTGCAGCCGACCTGGCACGAAGCCGGACTCGCGGGCGTCTGGACGCCGCGGCTGGTGCCGGCGATCGGTTTCTGCGAGTACGAGTGCCATGCCTGCGGTCAGGTCTGCCCCACCGGCGCCATCGCGCCGGTGGCGCTTGCCGACAAGAAGAAGATCAAGATCGGACTGGCGGTGATCGACACGACGCGCTGCCTGCCCTATGCCTACGGTCGCGAGTGCATCGTCTGCGAAGAGCACTGTCCGGTGCCCGACAAGGCGATCACGTTCGAACTGCGCGAATCGCGCGGACGCGATGGCTCGGTCAAGATTCTGAAATTCCCCCGCGTCGATCCGGACCGTTGCACCGGCTGCGGCATCTGCGAGACGAAGTGCCCGTTCAACGACCGCGCTGCGATCGTGGTCACGAGCGCCGGGGAGTCGCGGCATCCCGCCAACCAGCCCCTGCTCGGCGCGGCGATGTTCGGCCCGCCGGCGGGCGACGAGTGGCCGTAGCGTGGCTGCCTGCCGCAAATGAGACGGCCCCGGAGGGCTGCTCCGGGGCCGATTGCTGCTGACGGGCGCGGGCGATCAGAACTGGACGCCCGCCATCACCGTGAGCGTGCGATCCTTGATGTCCTTGCCCAGATCGGTGAAGGCGCTTTTGCTGACGGCGCTGAGGCCGAGGTCGTAGCGGAAGTCGAGGATCAACCGGTCCACCAGGGTCAGGTCGAAGCCGAAGACCACGCTCCAGACCGAACTCTCGGTGTCGTCCTTGATGTCGACGGTATTGCCGAGGCTGTCCTCGTACTCCGATTTGACCGTGAACGCGATCGCCGGCCCCGCGTAGATCGACGGCGCGACGGCCGGGATCGGGAGCTTGAACTTGGCGAGGACCGGGATCTGGATGGCGTGCAGGCTGTAGTCGAACTTGGTGTTGCCGGTCAGGGTCCCCTCCTTGCAGCCCTTGGTGGTGTAAAGCGCTTCCACCTGCAGGTGCATGCCCGGGTAGGTAAGGTTGGCAAACAGACCGCCCACCAAGCCCGTCCGGCTCGAAGAGTCGAGATCGTCCAGGTTGACGTTCGAAAAGTTGACGCCGCCCTTCACGCCGAAGGAGGGCATGAGTTGGGCCGAGGCGACGCCCGCTAGCAGCGAGGCCGTGGCGAGGGCGAGCAGGAGCATTCGCAGCATGATTTCACCTCCGTGAATCGTCCCATTCAATCTCGGCCGCCGCGGCGACGAGCTGCAGACGGCTTTCGTCCTGAATCGCGACTTGGCGATCGTACGTTGGCGGCCGCCGGCCGTGGAGCAAAAAACGCGCCGCCCGCCGCCGCGCCGATCAACGTAAATATGTATAGTCGTTGAACACGGCTTCGTAGCGGCGCTGCAGCACCGCCGACTCGCGCGCGGTCAAGCGCCCTTCGCTGACGGCCTTCTCGAGGTCGTGCCGCCAGCGCTCGACCAGTTCGCGCCGGTCGTACTGCACGTAGCGCAGCACCTGCCCGACCGAGTCGCCGCGCACCACGCTGGTGAACACGACCTGGCCGCTGTCGTTCACGTCGACATGGACGGCGTTGGTGTCGCCGAAGAGGTTGTGCAGGTCGCCGAGGATCTCCTGGTAGGCGCCCACCAGGTAGACCGCGAAGTAGTAGCGCTCGCCCGGGCGGAGCTGATGCGCCGGCAGGTAGTGCTTCACCTCGCGCAGATCGGCGAAGCGGTCGATCTTGCCGTCCGAGTCGCAAGTGATGTCGCCGAGGACCACGCGCCGCGACGGCTGCTCGCTGAGCCGGCTCACCGGCGTGATGGGGAAGATCTGGTCGATGGCCCAGCTATCGGGCACCGACTGGAAGATGGACAGATTGCAGAAATACGTGTCGGTCAACAGCGCGGGCAGACGCTGCAGATCCTCCGGCACGTAGTGCAGTTCGCGGGTCATCCCGTTGATCGCGTTCAGCAGCGCCCAGTAGCATTGATCGCCGAGGGCACGGTCCTCGATCGAGATCAGCCCCAGGTTGAACTGCTGCAGCATGTCCTGGCGCAGCTCGACCGCGTCGTGCAGCGTTTCCTGGCAGTTCTTGGGCGTCAACTCCTGCAGCAGTTGCGCCATGTTGACGATCGAAGGCGACTCGGTCGCCGCCTGCACCGCCTTCGTGTCACACGGCAGACTGAAGGTGTTGGCCAGGCCCAGCACCTCCATCACCAGCACCGAGTTGTAGGCCACCATGGCCCGGCCGCATTCGGTGACGATCACTGGATGGGCGACCTCGGCCTCCTCGCAGGCCTGCATCAGGATCCAGACGACGTCGCGGGCGTATTCGTCGACCGTGTAGTTCATCGATGATTCGAACGCGGTCTTCGAGCCGTCGTAGTCGACCGCGAGGCCGCCGCCCACGTCGAAATAGGTGAGCTGCGGGCAGCGTTGCGCGAGCTGGACGTAGATCTGCGACGCCTCGCGCACCGCCTGCTTGAGCGACGAGATGGCGGTCAACTGGCTGCCGATGTGGAAATGCAGCAGCCGCACCCAGTGCAGTTTGTCGTGCTCGCGCAGCTTGGTCAGCGCGGCGACGATTTCGGTCACCGTCAGACCGAACTTGGCGCGCTCGCCGCCGCTACGCTCCCAGCGGCCGGCGCCGCGGCCGGCCAGACGCAGGCGGAAGCCGATCTCCGGCTCGACCTCGAGCTTCTCGCTGACCTCCAGCAGGAGGTCGATCTCCGACGGCTTTTCGACGACGATGATCGGGCGCCGCCCGATCTGCCGGGACATCAGCGCCAGCTCGAGATACTGCCGGTCCTTGTAGCCGTTGCAGATCAACAACGCGTCGGGATTGTCCTGGATCGCCATGACCGCGATCAGCTCGGGCTTGCTGCCCACCTCCAGACCTAGGGAAAACTCGCGGCCCGCTCGGCTCAGCTCGCTGACCACGTGGCGCTGTTGATTGACCTTGATGGGGTAGACCGGGACGTAACCGCCCCGGTACTGGTACTCCTCGATAGCGGCGCGGAACGCGCCGTGGATTACGCGCAGACGGTGGCGCAGGATGCCGTTGAAGCGAAAGAGCACGGGTAACTGGATATCCCGTTGCCGCACGGCCTCGACGAGTTCGTGCAGATCAAGCGCCGGCCCGCCGCGCCCGTCCGGCTGAACGCTGACGTTGCCGCGCTCGTTGACGCCGAAGTAGCCGGCCCCCCAGTGTTCGAATCCATAGAGCTGCTCGCTCTTGGCCACGGTCCAGGGATCGCCAGGCAGCATGGCCGTTCCTTTCGGCTGCGGATCTGCGTCCGTTCGCGATGATCGCCGCGCCGCTTCGCCGGCGGCCGCGACCGTGGTCGCAAGCAGGCTAGTACGCCTGCGCGAAGAGCACTCTGCCCCGGCTCGGTTTGCCGCAGCGCACGCAGGCGCCCGGGGTCTCGTCACCATCCAGCGGTATGTTGCGGATAGTCACCTTCGTTTCTTCCTGCACCTGGGCCTCACAGGCCGCGTCGCCGCACCAGGGGCAATGCGCAAAGCCCCCGCCGCGATTGGCATAGAGATCGGTGAACTCGGCCCAGGTGTCGAGGCGGTGCGTGTTGGCGACGAGCCGCGCCGCGGCGCGGTCGAAAAGGTCTCGCTGGATGCGATCCAACTCGGCCTGCACGCCGTCCGCGATATCTACGAACGCCGCCGTGCGTTTGGCGCCGTCGTGGCGCGACTTGAGCATGGCCGTGGCGGCGGCCAGATCGCGCGGGCCGATCTCGAGCCGCAGCGGCACCCCCTTGCGTTCCCATTCGCTGTACTTCCAGCCGGGACGTAGGTTGTCGCGGTCGTCCACGTGGACCGGGCCGATCCGCGGGCGCAGCTCGGCGGCCAGCTTCTGCGCCGCCGCGCAGACCGCGGACTTTTCGTCGTCGTTCTTCCAGATGGGCACGATCACAACCTTGGTGCCGGCGATGCGGGGCGGCAACACGAGGCCGTCGTCGTCGCTGTGGGTCATCAAGAGAGCGCCGATGATGCGGGTGGACATGCCCCAACTCGTGGCCCACACGAGGTCCACCTTGCCGGCCTGGTCCTGGAACTTCACGTCGAAGGCGCGCGCGAAGTTCTGGCCGAGGTCGTGGCTGGTCGCGGCTTGCAGGGCCTTGTTGTCCTGCATCATGGCCTCGATCGAGTAGGTCTCGACCGCGCCGGCGAAGCGCTCGCTAGGCGTCTTGACCCCGGCGATCACCGGCATCGCCAGCACCTCTTCGGCGAACCAGCGGTAGACCTCGAGCATCTGCAGCGTCTCGGCGCGGCCTTCCGCAGCCGTGGCGTGCGCGGTGTGGCCTTCCTGCCAGAGAAACTCGGTGGTGCGCAGGAACATGCGTGTGCGCAATTCCCAGCGCATGACGTTCGCCCACTGGTTGATCAGGATCGGCAGGTCGCGGTAGCTCTGGATCCACTTGCGGTACATGTCCCAGATCACGGTCTCGCTGGTGGGCCGAATCACGTACTCCTCGTCCAGCTTCGACGCAGGGTCGGGTATGAGATCCACCTTGCCGTCGAGCTCGACCTGCATGAGGCGGTGGTGGGTGACGATCGCGCACTCCTTGGCGAAACCCTCGACGTGCTCGGCCTCCTTGGCGAGAAAGCTCTTGGGGATCAGCAGCGGAAAGTACGCGTTGACGTGGCCCAATTCTTTGAACTTGGCGTCCAGGGTGCGCTGGATGTTTTCCCAGATGGCGTACCCGTTGGGTCGGATGACCATGCAACCGCGCACGGGGGAATTATCGGCGAGTTCGGCTTCGCGGATGACGTCCTGGTACCAACGGTTGTAATCGTCGGCACGCTTGGTGATCTCGGCCATGGTCCTCGTCGTCCTTTCCGGGGGTGCGGCGGATGCCGGTCCGGCCGGGGATGCCGGCGCTGCCGGGACAACAGCAATCGACCCCACAGCAGCGCCGCAGGGACCTCGGAAGATAACACAGGCGCCGGGCCGGCGAAAGTCGCCGCGAGGGGCGCCGCCGGCTACCCGCCCGGACCGCGGCTGCCGGTCGCGACAACCCCGGGTTGACGACCGGCTCGATTCACGGTTCATTGAGCGCCAGAGGAGGCCTGTCATGAGACACCGCACAACGAAATCGGTCGCGTTTGTGGCAGTCGCGCTGGTCGTGATCCTCGCGCTGGCGGCCTGCGAAGACGACCCCGCCTCCGTCACGACGAAGGACACGCTGAGCGACCCGCTCGGCGACGTCGCGGCATTGAACGGCTATCTCTATACGACGAACGACGATCGCTCGGGCCATGCCGGCAGCCAGGTCGATCTCTTCAAGTTCACCGCCGACGGCTTCGCCGAGAATCGGTTCGATCTCGCGCTCAACGGCGTTGGTTATCTGGCCGCCTGCAGCGACGGCGAGTGGTTGTATCTGCAGTCGCGCGGCAACGGGCGGCTGTTCAAGGTCTCGCCGGTCGGCGAGATAGCCTGGGTGCGCTCCGACCCGTTCGCCGGCGCCGGCAAGCTGGCTTGCGGCATCGCCTACCGCGCTGACGTCGATTCGTTCGTCGTCATCTACCGCAATCCGGGCACCACGGCGTATACGACGCGGCAGCACGGCCCGAACTTCGCGGGGCCGGCGAGCCCACCGGTCACCAACGACTGGACGCTTTTCGATCCGGCCACCGGCATCCTCGCCGTGGCGTGGCACAACGGCTGGCTCTGGGCGCTCGGCCTGGACCAGGACGGCCAGGCCGTGGTCCAAGGCCTGCGCGACGATGGCAGCGCCACACGGTTCCTGACCCTGGACAACGCCACCGCCTGCGGGCTGACCGTTCTTGACGACGAACTCATCGCCGCTTATCCGGACCGCCGCTTCGAGGCCGTTATCAACGAAGAATAGCGAGGATCCTGTCGCGGTCCCTTTCCCACCAAGTACGCTGAGCGTCATTTTCGCGTTGACTCCCGCCGCTGCGTGCGATTAGGGTGACCGCGAGGGGAGGACCTCAATCAACGGCTATCCGTACTGGTACGGGTGGACGGAACCTCCCTGCTCGTGGAGCAGGTTTGTCTCCTGTTCTCCGCGAGCGGATTCACACTCTACTGCAGGAGGTTTGACATGAGGAAAATCGTCGTATCTCTAGCTCTGGCTTGCGTGGTGTTAGTCGCGTCCGGCTCCGTCGCGCTGGCGCAACTGCAGGGCCCGCTCATCTCGGTGAACCCGACGTCATATGACTTCGGTCAGGCCCCGCTGTATACGGTTACGTCGTTCGTATTGACGGTGTACAACACCGGCGATGCGCCGCTGACCGTGTACTCGGTCAAGACCAGGGCGCCGTTCATCGACAGCGTCTCGGCGCCCTTCATCATCGCTCCGGGCGGCCACGCCAAGATCAATGTCGGCTTCGCGCCCACGCAGGTCGGCGTCTTCTCGGGCGTTGTCACGCTCGATACGAACGCCTGGAATACCCCGGTGGTGAACGTGCCGCTCACCGGCGAGGGCATCGACTAGCCAGTAACAACCGCCGCCGCATTGAAAAGCGGACGGGACACGGGGGCCGACGGCGGCCCCCGTGTTGCGTCCGCGTTGATGGTCAGCGCGCCAGCACGACCTTGCCGCTCAGGCGCTGCCCGTCGGCGTCGAGCCGGTACAGGTAGACGCCGCTGGCGAGCCCGTCGGGCCGCCAGTCGATCTGGTGGCGGCCGCCGGCGAGCGGTCCGTCGAGCAACGTGGCGAGGCGATGGCCGCGCACGTCGAATAGGTCGAGCCGCACGGCGGCGGCGGCTTGGGCGAGGTGAAGGACGAATGTCGTGCGCGGGTTGAAGGGGTTGGGCGCCGCGGCCAGCGAAGTCGTCGCCAGCGCCGGCAGGTGATCCGGGGCTTCGGTGGAGAACAAGTTGGCGAAGACATAGGTAGCGTCGTCCCAGTTGCTGACCGCTAGGTCGAGCCCGCGGGATACCTGGTACTTCACCGCGACTGTGCCGGCTGCCGGCTCGGCGAGCGAAACCCAGCCGTCGCGGCGATCCCAGCACCACGCCTCCAGCGGCAACGGCGCCCCCGCGACGGCCACCGCCGCGACGTTCTGCAGGTGGCGATGCGGCAGGCCCAAGAGCCGCGAACCGCTCGCGAACACCGCCGTCTCCGTGCGCGCAAGGCCCGCGTCCAGATCGGCCAGGGCGAATCCCTCGACCACCGACGACCACGCCGACGCGGTCTGCCAGTCGGGTTGCGCGGAGAAACCGCCCGTTCCGTCGTTCAGGTACACCCGGATCGGTTGCCACCAGCCGCCGGTAATCAGATCGGGACCGTTACGGCCGTCGAGGTCGGCGCAGATGACAGCCGAGCCGTAGCCGCTGAAGTCGCTCTGCCATGTCGGCGTGCGCGGCAGCTCGCCGCCTGCCGTCAGATAGACCGCGAAGCCGCCGGCGCGGAGCTGGCTGTTGTAGCCGACCAACAGATCGAGGCGGCCGTCGCCGTCGAGGTCGTCGAAATCGAAGGTGTTGCCGTTGGCGGCGTAATCGCTGGTCCAGCCGGGCGAGGTCTCGAGGACGCCTCCTTGATTGAAATAGATGCGCACGCGCCCTTGGGAGCCTCCGCTCAGGGTCGCGAGGTCCTGCCAGCCGTCGCCGTCGATGTCCACAAAGCGGATGTCATAGCTTGCATCGGCCACGCTGCTCGTCCAGCCCGGCGCGGCGGCGAGAGTCCCGTTCTCGTTGAAGTAGACGAGGTCCGCCGTCAGCACGCCGTGGTACGCCTCGCCGGTGGCAATGGCCAGATCGAGGTCGCCGTCGCCGTCGGGATCGCCGACCGCGACACGAAAGGAATACAGCGTGGCGGGCGTTTGCCAATTCGGCCAGCTCGCCAGCACACCCCCGACGTTGTCGTAGACCTGCACCTGGGCCGGATTCCAGCCCGCGCTGATATAATTCGCGACAATCAGCTCGGGAAAACCGTCTCGGTCGAGGTCGGCCAGCACGCAGTGGCCGCTGAAGCGCGCGTCGCCGCTCGTCCAGCCGGCCGCCGGCGGCAGCGTGCCGTCCTGGTTGAAGTAGGCGACGTTCGGTGCCGCGAGCATGTCGTTGCCGTTGCTGACCGCCAGATCGAGCCAACCATTGCCCGTGATATCCCCGATGTCCAGACCGGTGCCGTAGAGGTTGGTTTCGCTGGAAAGCCAGGTAGGGGTGTTGGGCAGAGGCACCTGGGCAGCGGCTGTAGCCGCGGCGAGCAGCATGGCGGCGAAGACCGAGAAGATGGCGGCAGCCGCGTCTGTCGCGGCGGCGCCGCCGGCGAACCCGCTCTGGCCATGATATGAGCAACCCATGATACGAACCTCTTTCGCTGGCGATCGCCCGGCGCCGGCCGGCTCAGGCGATCTTCCTGCCCACCCAGTACCGCTCGATCGGATGGATCCCGTGGCGTCGGCGCACTTGCGGGTCGAGCGTCGTGGCGCTCACGGCCGTCACGTCCCAGGCCGGCCGCCGCAGGAGCGACGTGAAATCATCCCCGAAGCGCCAGGCGTGAGCGTCGAAGTCCCTGGGGTCGCGCGTCAGCCGCTCGCTGCGCGCTAGGCCTTTCTGGTAGGCGACCTGGATCCAGGCCTGGCCGCCGGGATGCAGAACACGCACCAACTCGTCAACAGCCGCGTCGAACTCCGGGATGTAATCCAGCACGTGGCTGCACACGATCCAGTCGAACGACCCGGCGCCAAATCCAGCGCAGCGCAGGTCGGCGATCACATCCGGCTCGTGGCGCCGGTCGGCGCGGTCGTAATCGCTGCGGAAACAGCGGCCGAGCCCCTCGTGCGCAATCAAGTAGTTCATGGCCGGGGACAACGAAAGACCGAGTAGCGTGCGAGGCACCGGGCTCTTGCCGGCCAGTTCCTCGCGCATGCCGAAGGCCAGGTGCCGCTGGCGATCGAACGACCCGCAGCGAGGGCAGATACAGTTGGGGACGATGTCTTCGGGCGCGACATACGTGCGGAAGCGTCGGCCCTGCCAGCGGCACACCGGGCACTCGCGACTCCGGCCCCCCAACAAACGTTCGCCCAGGCCCAGAGCATAGTTGTGTCCGGCTCCCGCGATCATCCGCGCCGCCTGCAGCGGGTGCTTCCACAAGCACGCGCGCGAGTGCCGGTTGAAGAGGGTGCGACGGGCGTACGACCACGCGGGCACGAGCAGGCCTCCCGGCTAACCGAAGGAACGCTCTATGATTGTGGACCGTTAGCGGCGATCTGACAACCCCCTGCATCCGGCGACGGCGCGAACGGCTGATCAGGCGGATTCAGAAGAGACCCTCACACCGGCGGTCCGGCGCCGCCAGCCATGCGCCTCAGCGGCTCGGCCCAAGCAGCGACCGCAGCCTGGTTCGGCGCTGGACCGCTTCCGGGCTGCGGTCCTGCTCGGGATTGACGCTCTCGCAGAGCGAGCTGTACGCGAACAGCGCCCAGCCGGCTGTGCCGGCGGCGGCGGCGCCAGCCGTGTCGCCCGTGCCGGCAGCGTTGGCGGCGGTTTGGCGGCTCGCGGCGAGTTGCGGCGGGAGTTCCTCGGGTTCCTGCAGGAAGACTCCGATGCCCGGCGCCAAGCGCTCGGCCGGCGCCGCTTCCAGCCAGGCGGCGAGATCGGCGGCGAACACCGCCGCGTCGCGCGTGTAGATCATCGGCAGCAGTCTGTCGACCAGACCCTGCGCGAGCCACCGTACGCCGTCTTGCAGGAAGGTGTCGCGCGCGAGCTCGGGACGGCGCACAACCGCCGCCGAGACCAGCAAGCCGGGCCGCTCGGCGCGGCAAGCTTCCGCGATGCGGGCCACCAGACCGGTGATCTCCTCGCGCAGCCAGTCACGGTAGGCGGCGCGGCCGGGCGGAGCGAAAGGATCGCCGTCGCCGCCGGCAGCGCGCCAGCGGGCCAGGCTCACCGCATCGCCGGGCCACAACCGGCCGGCGTCCAGCCGGTCGCTCACGAACCGCACGTAGTCCAAGTGCAGCCCGTCGATGTCGTAGCGCGCGCAGAGGTCGCGCAGAACCGCGACCACGTGCGCCTGCACCGCAGGGTCGGCGGGGTTCGCGACCACGTAGTGATCGTTCAGCGGTTGGGGCCGGCCGCGGTCGTCGTGCAGCCGCCAGTCGGGGTAACGGTTGAGCGGATGATCGGGTTCAAGGGGCGGATGCAGGCCGCGCCACAGCGGATACACGTTGACCCAGGCGTGCAGGCGCAGGCCCCGGTGCCGGGCCTGTGCGATGGCGCGCGCGAGCGGGTCGTAGCCCGGATCGGCGAGCACGGCGGGCGGCGCAGCGCCGCTGTCCGCGTCTGCCGGCGCCAGCAGTTCGCGTCCCCACGGTTCCAGGGAGCTGTGGTAGAACGCGTCAGCCTGTCCGCGCACCTGAAAGAAGACGTCGGTAAATCCGAGATCGGCGGCGTCCGCGAGGCAACGATCCACATCGTCGGCGGTGCGGAAGTCCCAGCGTGTGATCCACAAGCCGCGCATCGGCGCCTCGGGTTCGCGCAGCACCTGCGGCACCGGTCCACCGCAGCCGGCCGCGAACAAGACAGCGAAGCCGGCAGCCAACGTGGCGCCAAGGATGGCGCTGCATTGGATCGCCCAAGCGCGCGCGGCCGCACTGACGGCGCATACGACGCGCCGCGCGATCACGGCAGCAGCCCCGCGGCTTGTTCGCGGGCGTGGTAACTCGACCGCACCAGCGGCGCGGCCTCGACCCAGGTCAGGCCGAGCGCGCGGCCGCGCGCGGCCAGTTCAGCGAATTCCGCAGGCGCGAGGTAGCGTTCCACCGGGTGATGCGCCGCGGTCGGCTGTAGATACTGCCCGATGGTCATGACCTGGACCCCGCAGTCCACTGCGTCTCGCAGCAAAGCGGTCAGTTCAGCGTCGGCCTCGCCCACGCCGACCATGATGCCGGTCTTGACCGTGAGCCGGGAATCGTGTTGGGCGGCCCAGCGGCGCGCCCGGGCAAGCACCGACAACGATGTCCGGTAGTCCGCCTGCGGCCGCAAGGTCGGATAGAGCCGCGGGACCGTTTCGAGGTTGTGGTTCAAGACATCGGGTCGGGCGGCCAGCACGGTCTCGAGGGCCTGCGGATCGCCGCGCAGGTCGGGGATCAGCACCTCCACGCCGCAGCCGGGGTTCTCGGCGCGGATCGCCGCGATGGTCGCCGCGAAGTGCGCGGCGCCGCCGTCAGGCAGATCGTCGCGCGTCACGCTGGTGACCACCGCGAAGCGCAGGCCGAGGTGGCGCACCGTCTCCGCCACACGCATGGGTTCGTCAGGATCCAAGGGGGCGACCCGTCCACCGGCGATGTTGCAGAAGGTGCAATGGCGAGTACAGGTGTCGCCCATGAGCAGAAACGTCGCGGTACCGCTCGCGAAACACTCGCCGCGGTTCGGACAGTTCGCGGCCTCGCACACAGTGTGCAGCGACGCCGTGCGCAGCAGGCGTTGCACGCGATTGTACTGCTGGCCGCCCTGCCGCGGCATGACCAGCCAGCGGGGCTTGCGGGCAGCCGAACGCGGCGTCACCAGTGTCTCCTTTCCCGCGACCGGCTCGTCTACTCTCCCGCAACGCCGGAGCCGTTATGGCGACCGGCGGCGGTGTCGTCCGCGGCGGCGTCCGCCTCGGGCGCTGCAAGATCTCCGTTTAAGCTGCCGGTCTCGCGCGCTTGGAAACGTCCGTCGCGGAAGGCGACCCGGCAGGTCTCGTAACGGGGATCGTGCTGCAGGACGAGCAGGAAATCGTCTTCGAGCGCGCGCGTGAGCAGATGGCGTTTCTCGCTGAGCGTCAAGAGAGGATTCAGATCGTAGCCCGCGATCCACGGTAGGTGCAGGTGAGCCGTCGTCGGAATCAGGTCGGCCAGAAAAATCAGGGTGCCGGCGCTGGTGCGAAACTCCGGGATCTGCATGCCGGGCGTATGGCCGTGGACCGGTTGGAGCCAGAGACCGGGCAAGACCTCCTGGGGGCCGTCCAATAGTTCCAGCCGGCCGGTGTCAGCCAGCGCCTCGAAATCCTCGGCGCGGTAGCTGGCTTGGTCGCGCTCGCTGGGTCCGTGCGCCCAGTCCCAGTTCTGCCGCTGCACCCACCAGCGCGCTTCGGTGAACGCAGGCGCCATTCCGTCGGCCAGATCGAGGCAAGCGCCGCCGGCGTGATCGAAATGGAGGTGAGTCAGGACTACATCGGTGATGCTCCGGCGATCGATGCCGGCAGATTCGAGCTCGACCAGCAACTGTCCGGCCCGGCGTTCCATGCCGTAGATGTCGCGTTGTTTAGCGTCCCAGCGGTCGCCGATGCCCGTGTCGATCAACACGCGGCGGCCGTGCCCGAAGGCCAGCAGGCAACGGAGGGCGACCGGGACACGGTTGCGCCCATCGGCGGCGATCTGCTTTTCCCACAACGGCTTGGGCACAATGCCGAAACTCGCGCCGCCGTCCAGTCGAAAGCGGCCGTCGCTAAGCAGTGTAAAGGTCCAGTCGCCGAGTCGCATACGAGTCCCCGGTTGGCGGTCGATGAGGGTGGCGATCAAGAGGTCCAGCGCCACGAACGCTGTCCAGCCAGGCGTTGCGCGCCCGTTAATGGTAACCCTGGTCGCTCCTTGGCACAACCGCGGGGCCCCGCCTGTTCGACCCGGCCGATCTGCCACACGGTCGTTCACTAATGGTATTGACAGCGAAAAATTACTTCAGCGGACCCTCAGAATGCCGAAACGAGATCCCGAACGGGAGACATGAGGCGGGGGACTGGTATTCAGGGTTTCGGCGGCGGGAAACCAGAAAGGATCACCCCCATGTTATCGCACTTGACCCTCCGCGCTCGCCTACTGCTGATCGGATTGTCGATCGTGGCGGTGCCGCTGGTGATCATCACCGGCGTCGTCATCACCAAGCAGAATCAGATGCGAAGCGCCGCGGCTGAAGAGTGCCGCAACCTGGCGTACGCGGATCTCGACCATATGGTCGACGGAATCCGCGCCATGTGCCTCACCCAACAAGCCGTTCTGGAGAGCAATGTCCACAACGGTCTTTCCGTGACGCGCCACGCGATCACCGCGCAGGGCGCCGTCTCCCTCGCCTCGGAAACGGTCCCGTGGGAGGCCGTCAATCAATTCAACAACCAGTCGACGACCGTTCACCTGCCCAAGCTGATGGTCGGCGGCCAGTGGTTAGGACAGAACCGCAACGCGAACATCGCCAGCCCGATCGTGGACGATGTCCGGAATCTCATGGGCGGCACGTCCACGATCTTCCAGCGCATGAACGAACGCGGCGACATGCTGCGTGTCTGCACCAATATCATCACCCAGAACGGCCAACGCGCTATTGGTACGTACATTCCAGCAATCAATCCCGACGGCCGCCCCAATCCGGTGATCCAGTCCGTCCTGGCCGGCCGAACGTTCGAAGGCCGCGCCTTCGTCGTGGACCGCTGGTACATCACCGCCTATGAGCCCATCCAGGCGCAAGACGGCAGCATCATCGGCATCAGCTACTACGGCGTGCCCATGGAGTCGGCGACCGCCTTGCGGCAGTCGATCATGGACATCAAGGTGGGCCAGACCGGCTACATCTACGTGCTGGACAGCGAAGGCAACTACGTGATCTCGCACAAGGGCACGCGGGACGGTGAAAACATCTGGCAAGCTCAGGACGCCAACGGCACCTACTTCATTCAGGAAATCATCAAGAAGGCCAAGGCGCTGCCGCCGGGCGGCATCGCCGAGCAGTTCTATCCCTGGCAGAATACCGGCGAGAGCCGCGCGCGCATGAAGATCGCGCGCATCGCGTACTTCGAACCGTGGGACTGGGTTATCGGCGCCGGTTCGTACGAAGAAGAGTTCCTGGCCGCCGAACGGGCGGTTGTCGATATCAGCCGCCAATCGCTGACCGTCATCCTGATCACCGGCGGCCTCACGTTGCTACTGGCGGGGCTGGTCTGGTTCCTGATCGCCAGCCGCCTCAGCAAACAGCTCGGCGGGCTCGCGACGAACTTGATGCATGCCTCCGACCAGGTCGGCACGTCGTCGGCGGAGGTCGCCGCATCGAGTCAGCAGATGGCCGACGGCGCCAGCGAACAAGCCGCGTCGCTCGAAGAGGTCGCCGCGTCGCTGCAGGAGATGTCCTCGAGCACCCAGCAGACCGCGTCCAATGCCGGCGCCACCGACCAAGAGACAGCGGCCGCCGCGACGGCCGCCCGTAAGGGTGTCGAGGCCATGACTCGGTTGTCGACGGTCATCGGCGAGATCAAAACCAGCAGCGACGAAACCGCGCGTATCCTCAAGACCATCGACGAGATCGCCTTCCAGACCAACCTGCTCGCCCTGAACGCGGCCGTCGAGGCGGCCCGGGCCGGCGAGGCGGGCAAGGGCTTCGCCGTCGTGGCCGAGGAAGTTCGGAACCTGGCGCAGCGGTCCGCCGAGGCGGCGCGCAATACCGCAACCCTCATCGAGACGAGCCAGCAGAGTGCCGAGGGCGGCGTCAAGGCCACCCAGCAAGTCGGCACGATCCTCGACGAGATCACGCGCAGCGTGGACAAGGTCAAGCAACTCGTGGGTGAAGTCGCGACGGCCAGCCGCGAGCAGGCCGAAGGGATCGGCGAGATCAATATCGCGGTGTCCCGACTCGACCAGGTCACGCAGACCAATGCGGCCAGCGCCGAGGAATCGGCGGCGGCCAGTCAGGACCTCGAGCGCCAGGCGCACACCGTCAAGTCCGTGGTCGCGGACCTGATGCGATTGATCGGCGGCGGCAGCGTCCAGGGCAACGCCATGGCGCACTACCAGGATTCGGCGCTGGCTGCGTCGTGGCAAACAGCGGCGCCGGCCGCAAGGACCGCCAAGCCGCACCAGACCGCCAAGCCGCATCCGGTAACCAAGCCCCAGGCGGTGAGCAAGCCGCACCCGGCGGCCAAGCAACACGCCGTCAGTAAGCAACCGCAACCCGTGGCGGCGGGTCTGTCGGCCGCTGACGTGTTGCCGCTGGACGACGACGACCTGACCGATCTGTAGGCCGGGTCCGTCCCACAACGCCGCGTGCGCGTTGAACTCAGGCGCCGTCCCAACGGGGGCGGCGCCTGATCGTTGCCCGCAAGCGATTGTTCTTGCTCGCGACCGCGCGGCGATTATCTTCCGCCGCCTGGGCCGCACTGGTCCGGGGAGATGGCGCCATGCTCACGTTTATCCTCCTGTCGGTCTCATCTCTATTCGCGGTGATCGATCCGCTGGGTTGCATCCCCTTCTACAGCGGTCTGACCGCGCCTATGTCCGCCCGCCAGAAACGCCGCACTTTATTGCGGGCGCTGTTCGTGGCGTTTTGCCTCCTGGCGGCGTTCGCCTGGTTCGGATTCCACCTGCTCAACCTGTTCGGCATCACGATCGAAGCGTTCCGCATCGCCGGCGGCGTGATCTTCTTCGGAATCGGCCTGGACATGCTGCAGAGCCAACCCCGGCGCTGGCGCACCGGTATTGGCCGGGCCTACGCTCACGACCAGGAAACGGCGGCCGCCGCCCAGGACGAGGACGATCCATCGATCACACCGCTGGCGATCCCGTTGCTGGCCGGACCGGGATCGATCACCACCGTGATGGTCCTCGGCCCGCAAATGCCCGGGCCCACTGGAGCGATTCTGGTGACCGCCGCTGTGCTGCTGATTCTCGCCTTGACAGGGTTTATCCTAGCGGGCGCCGACCGCGTCCTGCGTCGGCTCGGACGCACCGGTTTGCGCATTATCGAGAAACTGATGGGATTGTTACTCACCGTCATCGCGGTCCAGCTCGTCATCGACGGTCTGGTACCGGTGATTCGCAGCCTGACCGCGTAATCGCCGCGCGACGGGTCAGTTCGCGGAGCTAATCGCGCGCAAGTCTGCCTGCGCCGCCGCCGCCAACGGCGCCCCCGCCAGGACTTGGGTATAGACCCGTTCGGTCGCCGCAACCTGCCGAGCAAGAGTGAAATGCGCGGCGACGCGCCGCGGTCCCGCGCGCATGCAGCGCGCGCGCAGATCATGATCGGCCAGCAGGCGATGGACGGCCGTCGCGAGCGCCGGCGGATTGTCCGGCGGCACCAACAGTCCTTCGCGGCCGTCGCGCACGATCTCGCGGCTGCCGCCGGACCGGGTCGCCACGACCGGGACGCCGCGCGCCAACGCTTCCAGCGTCACCAGTCCGAATGGTTCGGCGCGCGACGGCACGGCCAGTACATCGAATGCCGGCAAGAACCTGGCAGCCTGCTCGCGATAACCGCAGAAATGTACGGCCAGCCCAAGATCGCGCGCCAGACAACGCAGGTGCCGGCCGAAACGCCGATCGCCGTCCTCGCCGCCGATCAGCACGACCTGCAGCCCCGGCCAGCGTCCGCGCAACAAGGCGGCGGCGCGGAGCAGACAATCCATGCCTTTGGTCGGACACAAGCGCCCTACGCTGCCGACCAGCGGTCCGCTTCGCTTGGGCAAGCCCAACTCGCGCTGTAGATCGGAGAGCGGCTGCGGTGCATCGGGACTTCGAATCCCGTTGGGAACCGTGATCAACCGGTTCGCCGGTAAGCCCGAGGCGAGCAACCCGTCGCGAACCGCTTCGCTGACGGCAATCATGGCGGCGAAACGGCGCAGAAACGGCCGCTTCAGCCGCGGGCAGGCGATCGAATACAGTTGGTGGCGCGTGCCCACGTTGCGCACGGGCAACCCCGCGGTCGCCACCGCAGCGATGTAGTAATCGCGCGGATTGTGAGTGTGCAGAATATCCGGCCGCAACCGACGCAGGCGGCGATGCAAGGCGGTCATGCCGACCGGTTCGTACCAATCCAGCAGCCGCAGCGAATAAACCGGCAGCTCAGCGCCGGCCAAGCGGGCGGCCAGCTCGCTGTCGCGGCGCACCAGACAGCTTACGCGGTGGCCGCGCGCGCGCAGCTCGCTGGCCAGGTCCAGCAAATGGATCTCGCCGCCGTAATAACCGAGCTGCGAACTGAGTAGACCGACATGCATGCCGGTATCATGACGCAAGGCGGCCCCGGCCGCAAGCGGCCGGGGCCTGTCGTGTCGGCAACCCGGTTTGCGCGTGCTGCGCGCGGCTTATTTCAATAGCATCATCTTCTTGACCAGGGACTGGCCATCCGTGGTCATCCGGTAGAAATACGTGCCGCTCGCCACCTGCCGGCCCGCATCATCGTGGCCCTGCCAGGTGACCGTATGGCTGCCGGCGGGTACAACGTCGCGCAACAGCGTGCAAACCTTCTGTCCGCGCACGTCGTAGACCGCCAGTTCCACCTGCTGGGCGGCCGGCACCGAGAACTGGATGACCGTCATCGGGTTGAACGGGTTCGGGAAGTTCCCCGCCAGCGCCAGGACAGGCGGCACCTCGTCGCCCACGGGCGTGGGGCCGCTGACGCCGTACGTCAGACGCAGGCACCACTCGTTGAATGTGCCCGAGTCGCCTCCGGCGAGGTCACTGACCACGAGGCTCCAGGTGCCCGCAATCTGCTGCCCGACCATGCCTGCCAGGCTTTCGAAGGGTGTCAGCGTATCGGGATACCAACCGACGATGTCGTCCGTGGAGCCGCCGGTGCGGTTGTGCAGGATCACTTCCAGTCCGCTCGGCGCTCGCAGCAGAACGCGCAGATCGCCGATGTAGGTGTGGCTGATGTTCACGTAGACCGCAATGTCGGCCACCGTGGCGTTCAGATCCAGGTCAATGGTCGATGTCGTGGTTTGGTAATCCACGATCGGCAGGTTCGGCGATACGCAGTGTTCGGAGACGACCACTGGGACCAGCAGGAAGGCGAGCCCTTCGATCGTCTCGCCCGCCTGCAGCGTTACTTCGACGGTGTCGGTCGCCCAGCCTTCCTTACTGGCCGATACCACATACGTGCCGGCGTAGAGCCCGCTCAAGGTGAACGAACCGTCCGCGCCGGTGACCGTCGTGGCGCCTCCGGGCGTGGCCCGGATGGTAATCCCCGCGTGATCGGTCTGGTTCTGCAACTGGGCGACGCCGGCGGCGGCGCAGTTGCCGAACTCCGGCGTGATCAACCAGTTGATCGCATTGTGCAGCAGATCGATGCGGCTGCTGGCCAACGTGCTGTAGTTGAAGGTGAAGAACACGAACTGTCCGCCCTGCGGATCAGGATTCTCGTCGTAGCAAATCACGCTGGCGCGAGTGGTCTGGTTCGTCCAGCCGCCCACCCGCACGGCCGTGGCGGCCTGTGTGACGTAATCGGCCGCTCCGTAGCCGGTATAGTTCAAGCTCAACGGACCGGTGATCACGTTCGGCACGCTCATGACATAGTGCGACGGGTCGACGACGGTCACGTGACCGCCGTTGTCGCCGTTCCATTGCGTGACTTTCAGCACGTTATTCATGAACGCCGAGTCGGTGTTCTGCATGCGGTAGGCCACCTCGCCGCCCTCGACGAGGAGTTTGCCGCCAGCGGCGCGGTAGGCGGTCAACGCCAGACGCAAGGCTGAGTCGGTAAGCGGGGAGGTGTTGGCGCCGCTGGACACGATGACCAGGTCGTACAGCGTCCAGGTTGCCGGGTCGCTGCTGCTGGCTGCTTCCATGGTCACGGTATAGCCCAGCTCATCCAGCGCCGTCACGATATCGGCGGCGGCGCGGTCTGGTTCACCCTGATATCCCGGGGCCATGACTTGGCCGTGTTTGTCGTACTTGGGCTCCTCGAACCGCACGACCGTGCTATTGTCGTTCAGCACCAGGATATCGCCCTGGGTCGGCTCGAGTTGGAAGTCCTGCTGGATCACCTCGGCATCCACCGTGACGGTCCGCGTTTGCGGAATCCGGCGGAAGCTGCGCACGATCAGGTTGTAGTCGAAGTACGGCAACGCCGCGGTCGTGAACTCGCCCGTGGCCGGATCGGTTACGGCCGTGTGGTATAGCTCGCCGTTGTCGGTGCGATACACGCGGATGGTCGCGTCCAGCGGACTGCCGTCCTCGACGGCCGTCACGGTGCCGGTAATCATGCCGCTCGGCGCCTGGTAAACGGCGATCTGATGATCGTTGGCGCCGAACAGCACGAAGTACGTCTCCATGGACGGCAGGTAGCCGAATTTGGTCACGTAGAGGTCGTAGAACCCGACGGGCAGTTCTTCGCCGTAGCTGTAGGTGCCGTCGGCCGCGGTCAAGAGGTCGAACAACGGCGTGCCGTTGGGATCGGCGCCGGCGTTGAAACCGACGATGCGGACGCCCGCCAACGGCAGATCGCCCTGGTCCGCGTCGACCACAATGCCGGCGAGCGTGCCGTAGGCCGCCACAACCGGGATGGTCTGCTGGAAGATCGTATACCCCGCCTTGGTCAACGTCGCGGTGACCGGCGAGAGTACGCTGGGTGTGACCATGACGGTGAGCAGATTCGTTTCGGTGTCCTCGACGAGATCGAGGCCGCCGCCCTGCAGGCGCAGCGTGAAACCCCAGTCGCGCATCGACGCAGTCACCTCTCCCAGGATGTGCGGCGTCAGGCTGCCGAACATGCCGATCGAGGGCACGGCCGCCGCCACCGATGGCTGGGTGAAGGTCGCCGCACCGGTGACTGGCAGGGGCTCGGTGAAGAGATAATAACTCTCGCCGATCTCCTGGCCGCGGACCAACAGGTCCTCGCCGAACTCCGGCGTTACGCTGATCGTGACCTGCCCCTCGGCGTCGGTCTGCACGGGATCGCAGTTGAACCCGAAGCCGCGGATGTCGATCATCACGTTGTCCATGCCGAGGCCGGTGTCCGGATCGGTCACCGTCACGGTCACGTCGGTCGTCTCGCCGACCGGCACCGTCGCCGGCTCGATCGCGATATTCGCCGGCACCACGGCCAACAGGGTGACACGATAAGTTTCCACGTTGTATCCGAACACGGTCAACGTGACCTCGCCGACGGTGTCCACGTCGCGGATCATCTCGAGGACCACCTGACCGGACTCGTCGGTCGTACCCGTGCCGTAGATCACGCCGTTGCCGCTGAGGGTCACGGTCATGTTCGGCTGGCCCGCGTTCACGGCGAACGTCGGCGTAAACAGCGGCACGATCGGCTGGTGGGCGACCTCGAGCGTCGCCGGCGAAGCGGTGCGCACGAGCAGCGAGCAGTCGCCGAAGAGGTTGTACTGCTCGACGAGTTGCAGGCCGGTGCCCGATTGGCCATAGGTATCGAGCACCTGCATGATGCCGCCATGCACCAGCACGCCGAGCACCTGGCTGGCCTCGGCGCAGAGCAGGTCGACGACCTCGGCCTGCATCACGCACGGCGGCACCCACGGCGTGCTCGTGGAGGCGGAGTAGATGCCGACCGCGCCGCGCGGCTGCGCTTCCGAGCCGGCGCGCATCCAGGCTTCGGCGAAGCTCTCGCCGATCGCCGAGATCCCGCCGTTGAGGCAAGAAACGTCGATGATCCAGGGCCAGGCGGTGTTGGTCAACGCGTGCACGTTGCTGTTGCTGAAGGGGACGCTGTTCCAGGCCGTGCCCGAGCCGTGGCCGATGTAGTTGACCAGGGAGCGACCGTCGTTGATCGCGGCCGCGATGGCGGCGGTGCTGCCGCCCTGCCCTTGATAGATCCCGTCGATGTGCGTGAAGTTGTAGGCCAGCAGGTCCGCCCGCAGCCATTCGGCTCGCGTGATATCCGAAGGGCTGCCTTCATTGCTGGCGATGCCGGTGCCCATGTGCGTCCAGTCAGCCGGCGCTACGATGTCGCGCTCGTAAGTGACGAACTTGACGATCTGCGTGGCGACCTGCGCCGCGGTAGTGGCCGAGATGCGGCTGATCAGACCATCGGGATAGACGTCGGTGCCGGCCAGACGCATGTAGCGCGTGTCGTCGTTCGCGCCTTCATAGGCGCCGCTGTAATGCGGCACCTGCGGCCCGTCGCCCACCAGGATCACGTACGCCAGGCCCTCGGGGCTGTTGTAGCGGGTCGTAATGGCGTTCTGGATGCCAGCGACCGTGCCGCCGACGCTGCTCGTGGTGATCAACTCGACCTCGAGGCCGCGCTCCATCTTCCACTGGATGAACGGCTGCATCGCGCCCGCGAAGGCGTCGTAGCAGACAATCAGCATGGGCCCTTCGGCGCTGTTGAGTTCGTATTTCGCCGCGGCGTCGTAGTTGGCGAACTGCTGGGCGTACAGCCTGGCGAAGGTGCGGTAGATCGGACGGAAGCTCGGCTCCATGACGTTGACGCCGCCCTGTCCTTCGGTCACCACCTCGTACGTCACGCTTTGCAGCACCCTCAGGATGCCGCGGTCGGCGTCCCACTGGACGGGGAACAAGCGGACACTCGCGCCGCGATAATCGCGCACGATGTAGGGATCGGAGACGCTCGCGATCTCGGCCGGGAAGACGCCGCCGTCGTACGCCGGACCGAACTCGTAAGGAACAGTGGCCGGATCCACCGAACGCAAGATGGCGCCGCGGCCGGGTTCCGGCGGCGAGGTCGCGAACTCGCGGTATTCGGTCTTGAGGATGCGGACCCAGGGCGTGCCTTGATCCGGGATGATCAGGCTCGTCGTCAGGTAGGGCAGCATGGGCTCGCCACGGTCGAGCAGTTGCACGTGGCCGGGCAACATGATCTGGGCGTATTCCTGCCCGTCGATCATCACGGTCTCGATTTCGAGGCCGGGCACCTCGATCTCGACCTGAGTGCGACCGAATGCAACGTCGCTAACAGTGATCCGGGGTTCGCTGTATTCGGCGCCGTCCAGGCCAATCCAGGCAGCCTGCGCGGCGACCGTCAGGCTGGCGAGCGCCAGGACGGTCAGCACGGTCCGCATGAACCTCGTGTCCATCGTGATCCTCCAGGGGATGGTTAACAGGCAATCAGACATGGCCACAACCGGACGATTCTAACACGCGCAGGCGGTCATGCTCAATCGGCGGCATGGCGGCGGCTGCGTCCTGCCCTCGTCACGGGGGATCGGCCAATCGATTAAAATGCATTTAAACAAGAACTTAATCAACGAACCCACGGCGGCCCCCCGGTGTCCCGCCTCCAAACATTCCCCTGATTCGCCGCCGAGCGAAGCCCACCCGGTCCGGCCCCGCAAAGCTCACGATTTCTTGACATTTAGCGGGAAGTGCCATTTCGCCCGCCGGGTCCGGCGACCGTCAATCCCTGCCCGGGTCCTGGCGGACGGCGAGTTTCAAGGCGACGAGATCACGCGGCGGAACGTCCAACAAGCGGGCCGCACGACGCATCAAGGCTTCTTCGTGAGCCTCTAGCTTGCCGTCGCTATAGACCACCTGCCACATCAGGGCGAGCACCTCGCGCCGTTGCGCGCGGTCGAGACGCTCGGCCAGCAGGCGCGTGGCGGGATAGAGGTCCTTCGTCTCGGCAGCGGCCGCCGCGGTAACCAGCTCGGCGGTCTCTGCGGCCGGCAGCGCGAAGCGCCGGCTCACCAACCGCGCGATCTCGCGCGCCTCGTCCACGGCGAAGTGTCCGTCAGCCCGGGCGGCGGCGACCAGCAGCAAGCAGACGGCACGCTGGATGCAGGCAGGATCGAACAACGACCCGTCGCCGGGTTGCTTGTCGAACCAGCCGCGCAGGCGCTCAAGCATCGGCGGTTTCGATCCGCTGCCAGGCAGCTTTGGGGAGCGTCAAGACTTCGTAAGAAATCGTCCCCAGCCAATCGGCCATCTGCTCGACCGTGATCCGGTCGTCGCCCTGCCGGCCCAGCAGAACCGCCTCATCGCCGGCTGCGGCGCCGGGAATATTGGTGACGTCCGCCATGCAGAGATTCATGCAGATGCGCCCGCAGAGCGGCGCCCGACGCCCGCGGATCAAGACGTGCGCGCGGCCGGAGAGCGCGCGCGGGTACCCGTCGGAGTATCCGAGCGGCAGCACGGCCACGCGGCTAGCGACCGACGCCAGCCACGTGCGGCCGTAGCCTACGGTTTCGCCGGCAGGGACCGCCCGGACCTGCGACACGGTCGTTTTCCAGGTCAACGCGGGTCGCAATAGAAGATCTTCGCGCCCCACCTGCCTCGCGGCGACGCGGGTTTCACGGCTCGGCCAGATCCCATAGGCCGATACCCCGACCCGCACCAGGTCGCGGTGAGAGTCGGTCCATAGCAACGCGGCTGCGCTGCAGGTCATGTGGCGGATCAGATCGTTGTAGCCGCAGGTTTCCAGGCGCGCCAGCCAGGCATCGAACCGCGCCTGCTGCCGCCGCGCGAACGCATGGTCGGTCGTGTCTTCGATGTCGGCGAAATGGCTCGAGACGCCGACCAGTTTCACCCCGGCGGCGCCGGCCAGCAGGTCCAACGCCGGTTCCAATTCTCTCTCGACGATCCCCTGCCGGTTCACGCCGGTTTCGACCTTCAGATGCACGCGGCCGGCGCCGGCCGCCGCAACCGCTTGCAGGGCTGGCAGCGAGCCGACGGTCAGGTCGCAATGCAGATCGGCGGCCTGCACCGCCTCGGCCGCGTTCGCCGGACCCAACACCAGAATCGGCTGCGTGATGCCGGCGGCGCGCAGGCACGCGGCCTCAGCAACGGTGTGGACGCCGAGCCAGTCGGCGCCGCCAGCGGCAAACGCGCGCGCGGCCAGCAGCAGGCCGTGCCCGTAGCCGTCAGCCTTGACCACCGCCAGCAACCGGGCCGGCGGCTGCACCAACCGCCGGAATTCGCCGAGGTTCGCACGCAAGGCCAGAGAGCTGACCTCGATCCGCAGCCAAGGCGCCGACGACGTCGCCAGATCAGCCATTGGCCTGCCGCTGCTGGCTCTTTTGGCTCAGTTGGCTCTGTTGGCAGGTCTTGGGATCCTCGCAGACGCCGTAGAGTTCCAACCGGTGGCGCAGGATCTTGAATCCGTTCTCCTCGGCCAGTTTGCTCTGCAATTCGAGCAGACGGGGATTGGAGAACTCCCGGATCCTGCCGCATTCGAGGCAGATCATGTGATCGTGGTGTTCCACCTCGTGGCGGCCTTCATAGCGGGCCAGCCCGTCCCCGAAGCGTCGTTCCTCGACCAACCCGCTCTCGACCAACAAGTGCAGCGTGCGGTAGACCGTCGCGTAACCGATCCGCGGGTTGACCTGTTTGACCTCGCGCAAGAGTTCCTCGACGGAGATGTGGCCGTGCATACGGAAAAACACCTGGACGATCGTGCTACGCTGCCGCGTCGTCTTGAGGCCCTTGGTCTGGATGAACTCGAGAAAAGCGGCTTCCTTCTCTTTGATGAACTGCTCGTCCGCGAGCTGATTTTCGGTTTTGTTTTCCACGACTGCCATGTCGACCTGCCTCTCGAAGAAAAAAGCCGATTGTTCCGATGATTCATGATAACGACAATCAGCAAGCGACTATTTATGCAAGCCGGTCGCCCTCCGCAATAGCAATGCCGGAAAACGAGAGATTAATTGCGAATGATGGCTGTTCTCATACCGTCGTTCGCCTCAGCGCCGTGCTCAGCGGGGTCGCTGCCACGATCGTAACCCGGATTATTCATGAAGGACCGCTGCGAAAGGTCAACGCAGCAGAATCCGGCGCAGGAACGCATCGCCGTCGGGCAGGACCCACAGGTTGCGGCCGTCGTGGGCAAGCAAGGCATCACGGCCGCGCAGAAACCAGTCCGCCGCGCTCACCTCGTCGCGGAGTTCCAGCCGCTGGCCGCGCAATCGGGTCAAACGGCCGGTGCCGGCGTCCGTCACCCAGAACGCCCGCCCGTCCCAGGCCAGACCCGCCGGCGAGAAACCGGGTGCTGCGACCGAGCGGGTGAGCTGGCCGTTCTGAGGTTCGATCCGATGGATCCGAGCCTGGTCCCGGTCGGTGAGCCAGAGCCAGCGGCCGTCAAAGACCAGGGCCATGGGTCGATGACCGGGTGTCGGGAACGCCTCGACCACCTCGAGGGTCTCGGCGTTGATCTTGTAAAGCAGGGAACCGCCCTCGCGGTCGTCCCCGCAACTCCAGTAGAACGCACCGTCATAGGCGAGCCCGCGCGCCAGCGTGCCGCTAAAATCGTGTTGCCAGTAGACCCCGCGGTTGGTGTCACCGACCCGCAAGTAGACCCGCGGATCGCTGCCCGGTTGCGAGCCGTCGGCCACGCTCACGAGTAAGGCCAACGTGTCGCCCCCGGCCCAACAGAGCCCGGTCACCTGCCCTGCCGGAACGGGCAGGCTGTCCGCCAGGGAGATTGCCAGGTCGGCCCGAGCCGCCCCGGCCGGCAAACAGACCAGCAACATCCACCCGACCAGCATTGAGGACCGCGACTGAAGAAACAACCGCATCATCGTGGCTCCCGTTGATGTTCGCCGCGCCTGGCGGCGGTCAATTCCGCCGCGCGCGCGAGCAGTTGCCGCAACTGCGGCAGATCCACGGGCTTGACGCCGGTCAGATCGACGCAAGCCGGCGAACAAGCGGCGAGTTCGTGTTCGCGGCCCCAGCCGGTGATCATGATCACCGCCAAGGCCGGGTCGCAGCGGCGCACGGCCGCCGCCAACTCCGAGCCGGCGCCGGCCCCCAGGCCGAGATCGATCAACACGACATCGTACCGCGCGGCGGCGAGCTGCGCCAGCGCCGCGTCCGCCTCGCTGACCACGGTCGGCCGGTGTCCTTCCGCCAACAACAGTTCGTGCAACATCTCGCAGACCGGCCGTTCGTCGTCCACGACCAGGACCCGCAGTGCCGAGTCGACCTCCGCCGCCAGCGCCTCGACCGGCCCCACGGCCTGGGTCCCGGCCAGCGACTCCGGTAGCCCGGGTCGCGTTGCGACGGCCAGCGGCAGCGTCAGCACAAAACAACCGCCCCGCGGCGACTCGGCGTACGCCAGCTCGCCGCCGTAGTTCCGCGCCTGCTCGCGCGCCCCCGCCAGACCCAGCCCGCGGCCGGCGGCCGTGCTCGACGAAACGCCAGGCTCGAACAGCCGCCGGCTCAACGCGGCCGGTACCCCCGGCCCTTCATCGCGCACCGTCAACTGCAACACCCCGCCCGCCGCCGAGGCTTCGCAAACGACCGCGCCGCCGTCGGGCTGGGCCTCGACGGCGTTGGCCAACAAATTGCCGAGGATCCGCCGCAACGTCGCAGCAGGCACGGCTACGGCCGGGGTCTTTCCCGGCCCTTCCCAGCGATAGCTCGCCAGCGGTGCGCGCGCAGCGGCTTGATCGAGCGCCTGTCGCCAGGCGTCGGCGGCCACCGCTGCCGGGTCGGCCACCGCCGCGGCAGATGCCGTCTTGCCTGTCCAGTCGGCCAGCATCGCCGCGGCGGCGGCGGCGTCGGCGGCGATCAGCGCCACGGCGTCCGCGGCCGGCGTCGCAAGCTGCGACGCAAGCGCACGCGCTCGACCCTGAATGGCCCAGAGCAACTGGCTGAGATCGTGAATGAGATAGGCGAATTCCCGCTCTTTTGACGCCACGACCCGCCTCCACCGCTTGGGACCGGCACCAGGCAGGTCCCGCCGGAGGTTAGCATCGGGTGTGTCCGGCGTCCAGCGAGGTCAAGCCATGACGCAGTAGCTTTCGACCGCGGCGAGCGGCAGCATCAACCGCAGGCGTACGCGGTCGGAAAGGCGCATGACGTCCAGCCGCAACTCGAGGCTGCGGACCAACGACGGATTCACCGTGAAGGCCAGCAGGCGCTGCAACTGGTCGCTGTGGTCGGCGATGCCCGGTGAAGGGCCCTCGGCGCACGCCGCCGTGTCCGGTAGGTTGAAAATCAGCAGCAATCCGCCGGGCGGCTGGTGTGCTTCGGCGGGCAGCAGGCTCAGGTCCAGGTGGACCGGCTGTTGCGGCGCCAGGTAGGAGACGGCCCGCAGGACCTGGTTCAGCAGGCAGTTCCAGCAGTTGCGGTCCAGCCGCACCGAGAGATTCCAGTCACCGTTGCAGGTGGACCAGGTCAGCGGCACGGGCGCCTCGAGCGCGTCGAGATCTGCGATCAGATCGAGGAGTCCGACCCGCGCCGGCGCGGCCACGACGTCGGCCGATCCGTCCGTCAGGTAGTCGCATGCCCAGTCGACGGTACGCTCCAGGCGGCGGAGATTGCGCAGGGCGATGTCCACCATCTCGAGGGAAGGGCCGCCGGAACGTTCCAGCTGCTTGGCCAGCGTTTGCAGGGCCGTACCGGCGGCCGTCAGCGGCGTCCGTAGTTCATGACTCAACAGATCGCGGAAATCAGTGCTGCCGATCACGCGGGCGGCGGTCGTCGCCAGCAACGGCCGCAGAGCACCGGCCAGGGTCGATCCTTCGGGACCGGGGTCGGCGACTCTGATCCAGGCGGCGTCGCGCAGATCCTCCGGGGGAGTCGTCCCGATCAACAGCAGCGGCGCGACGGCCGCCGCCGCCGGCGAGCGTCGCGGCAACGGCGCCGGCGTCGGTCCACAGGCATAAACGACCGCACAAGCGCGCTCGGCCGGCACCTCGGCGGGGTGCGCGTCAGGCGGTAACGGGCCGGGTCGCAGTCCCCAGGCTGCCAGCCAGGATACGAGTTGAGGAGCGATTGTCTGTTCACCGCCGACCAGGATTTCCAGCATAGCGTCTGCGTGTCCTTGCGTTGCTGATCGCGCCATCCGGAGCATTCCGCTGGCCTGACAATCAAGCCGTATGCCATCAGGTCCCTGACGCTCCGGCCGCAGGCAGCGTGCGCCGGCTTCCTCCCTGTCGCGACCACACCGGAAAGGACGGGAAACCATGAGACACGACCCTGGGTGTCGCCGATCACCGGGACCCGGTCGCGTTTTGCCTGTCTGATGATCCTGATGATGCAGCCAGCTATTCGGCCGACGGCGAGCCGGCAAGGAGCCACGCGATCCCGTAAATCCAGTCTGCGTGCCGATCCCCCAGGCCGCCGAACTGGTGTGCAATATGGAGCCGAACTCGGTGGCCTTCTCCCAGCGGCAACCATCCGTTGAGCGTGAGCGTTCGCTCGTGACGGCGATCGTCGAGTTCACGAGCAGCCCAGACCACGCTCGCGCCGCGGGCTCGGCCGGGGGCATGTCCGAGTTCCAGGCCGTAGCGCCAGCCGCCAGGAAACGCGATATCACTGAGTTCATCGCCGGAGGAGCTGAACGTGTGTTCGAATCCGACGCGGCCGGCGACCTGCAGCGAGCCCGCCGGTACCACGCCGCGCCAGTCGCAAGACAGCGGCAGACATCCAGAAGAATACGGATAGAGTCGGTCGTTACCGATCGGCAGACCGGCGGCCAGCCCGAGATGACCGCCGTGTACGGGAGGGATTCGCAACGGCAAGATCAAACCGAGCTGCGGCTGCCCGAAACCATCAACGATACGCTCGTAAGGCCACCGTGGATCGCCGGCCGTCGCCTCGATCTGTTCTTCCGGCTGCACGTCGGGCCAGCGATCCAGAACACGCCGGCGGGCCGAGTCGAAACGGACGAAGTCTTGGCGCAGAAAGAACAACCCCTGCTTGCCTAGCGGCAGCAGAAACGTCAGCCCCCAGCGTTCGGCGCGCCAACCCGTTTCGTGATCGCTCGTTTCCTGCCAGAAGATCTCGACCCCTCCGGGACGATCCTCCCCGCCGAGCGCGTGCCACGGCACCGGCGCCACGTGGTGGATCTGCGCTGCCGCGCCCGCGAACCACAACACGACAACGGCGCCGCTGAGCAAGCACAGCAGCCTGCGCAAGAACCGCAGACCGCTGCCCCCCCGCCGTCGCATCAGTAGCCGTCCGTGGCTTGCTCGATGAGGCGAACGATCCCGATATCGTCGAAGTAGACTTTCACGGCCAAGCGGCCGCCCGGGAGTTTCTCCTTGCCGACGACGATGCCGACCGTCCCGTAGGCCAGATGGTGGATCACGTCGCCGACGGCGTAGGCCTCGCCGGCGCGATACGGCCGGGCCTTGGTGAGGTCAGCTTCGCCGAGCATGGCGGCGTAGGCGGCGATTGGTTCGGCTGCAGCCGCGGGTGCGGCGACCCGGTTCCTTCCCCGGTCGAGTTCCTCGAGATCGGTGTCGCCGTCAGGCTCTGGCTCCGCGGCTTCGTCGCGATCTTCTGCCGCGGCTCCTGACGAGGAGGCGCGCCGGGCGGGGCGCTCGCCGGATTGTTCGGTAGGCGCCGCCTGTTCGTCCTGATCCGCGCCGAGTGCGCGCTTGACCGGCGCCGAAGGAGCCGGCGGCGGCAGGGAACCTGAGAATTTCGGGAGAAAACCCTGACATTGCGGGCATCGCAGCCAGATGACACCGTCGTCACCGGCGTCATCGGTCGGGATGACCTCCATGTCCAGGTGCTGCTTGCAGACCGAACAATACTGGTTGATCTTCACGGCTTACCCGGACGGACGGTTCTTGCCAAGGATCTCAGAGGGCAGCCCGGCAGCAGGCTTCCGCAGCGGCTTTCTCGCGGTAGCGCATACCGCAGACCAGGCAGCTGTATTTGCCGTCAATCCGGCCTTCCGCTTCGGCCTGCAACAACAAGCGCTCGTACTTCACGTAATTGGGATCGCGAACGAGAATCTCGTCGTCTTCCTTGACCTTCACGGGCACTCCTCCTTGAGCGCAAAGTGCGACGATGCAAATTCCACTCTCGCGCCATCTTAGGCGACAGACCCGTTCCCGTCAAGTCGACCAGGGCCAATGCCGGCCCAAATCGAAAGCGGATCAGGATTCGGCCGCGCGTTGCGCATCCGCCGCGGCGGCGCCATGGCAATCCATGAGATCGCCAAGAGTCGTGCGGCCGATCTCCCGCGCCGCTCCCAGACACTGCAACAACAATCCCGCGGCCGCGGCCGCGTCGTCGTCGGCGCAATGCGGCTGCACGTGGGTCAATCCTCGGCTCGCGGCGAGCTCGGCCAGGCTATAGCTCGGCAGGCTCGGCCATAGCGCGCGCGCAAGTTGCAGGGTGCAGATCCCGACCCGGCAGGGGAACTCGTGCTCGCGCCTCTGCAGCTCCCAACGGAGGAACGGCAGATCGAAACGAATATCGTGAGCGACAAAGACGGCGCCGTCCAATATGTCCAGCATGCGAGGCGCCATGTCTTCGAAGGACGGCGCTGCCGCCAGATCACTACTGTTCAAGCCGGTCAAACGGCTCACCCAGGGTGGGATCGCGCGACTCGTGCGCAGGCGCGTCGAGAACCTTTGCCGGATGCGGCCCCCGGCCAGCCGCACCATGCCGATCTCCATGATCTCGTCCACACCGATGACGCTGCCGGTGGTTTCGAGGTCGACGACAGCGAATACACTGGCTTGGCCGTCCATTTGCAGGTGCGGCGCGCAGCGGGCCGACCAGCGCCGGCAGTGCGTGCGGAGAAACCTCGGGTCGGCCTGCAACAGCGAACGCACCACAACTTGCGTTTCAGGTCTCTCGTGGCGATGGGGACCGAAGAGATGACGGGCGATTTCTTGAGTCTCGACCGGCCGATCGGCTTCGAGCAAGAAACGGTGTGCCTGATCACGCAGCTCGTTCAAATCGTTGGGCAACATAACGTCTATCATACCACAGGATACGCCGCGCTTCAATCGCTGCGTCCCTGAAACGGTGCGAGCTGGGGCCTGGCATCCGAGCCAAAGGCAATACATTCGAGGATTTCCACGCGTACTTCCGGCGGCGGCATCCGGCGTTTGGACGGGGGATCGAGCCAACTCTCCGACCGGAGGCGTTCCGTCACGTAGGCCAGCCCTAACAACGGGACATCCGCGTGGACGGCCGCCGCGACTTCCTGGCTCACCGCCTGGACCAGCCGGCCAACGGGGGATTCGGCAACCTGCGTATCCGCGGCCGCGAACACGAATTGCCGGCAGGTCAGCTCGCGACCGGTAATGACCCGTACGGTGGCCGACTGCTCCTCGACGAAATCCGGGCGAAAATCGCCGCTGAACGAAGCGGTCACCAACGGATCCTGCCGCCACTGTTGCCCTTCCAGCGTGCGGACCTCACCGTCGCGCCAGAGCCGGACCTCGGCGACCGCCGCGAGAATACCGCCGGAACGGTCGGCGATCGCGTCGGTGAGGCTGATGCGCAATCCCTCGCCCGGCACGACGGTGAAGACGTCGGTCTGGGTCTCCACCAACGGCAGAACTTCCAGCACCCAGCGCCCGTGTTCGTCCCGTCCCAAACACTGGATGCGCAGCAGATCGTCGGTGCGGCGCCCCTGCGCCAGCGCCTGGCGGCGGTAATCGGCCCATTGGCCCGCACCAAGATTGAGCGGCAGTTCCGGCCGCTGCCAGAGCGTGAACAGATCTAGCGCCGGCGCCGCCACGGCGCTAAGCAACAACCCCGCGATGGCAAGGCCCCAGTGTCGCCGTCGGCTCCGGGACGCACTCACTTGCGCGAGTTCGGGTTCAGTGGGCGATCCGCTCCCAGAACCGTGCATAATCGAACGCTTCATCCTTGTGCTCGTCGTGGCACGGCCGCTCGCTATCGACATGGCACCGGGTGCAGGACTCCCGGGCGACCTTCAACATCTCGCCGGTGCGATCGTGCTGAGTTCCGTAACCGTGGCAAGCCTCGCACTGGACATTGCTCAGGTTTGCCCGCTCGTGTTCGTCGAATCCGTTATAATGCCGATAGCCCGTGGTATGGCAAACCAAACACTCCGGTTCCGCCTGCATATTCCTGCCTCGCAGCGACAGGTGCGCCCGCGAGTGAGAAGTCTTTCGCCACTGCTGGTGGATCTCCGTATGGCAGGCCTTGCAATTGTTGTCGCCCAGGAACTGTTCGGCCGGCGAACCTTGATCGCGCGGGAATGCGGCGCGTTGAGCGTCGCGTAGATCTTCGACGCGCTGCTTGAACGCATCGACTTCCGCGAGCATCACCGGATCGTGTTCGATCGTTTCATCCAACGCCGTCAAAGCGATCTGGGCGGTCATGACCTGGCCGGTCTGCAGATCGATCCCGAGATCGGCGCGGCCAATTCGCTGCCCCTCGGGGACCGCGGCCAGCACAAACGCTCGGTGGACGGTCCGCGGTCGATCGAAGGAGCGCAACGCGTGGCCCAGGACGACGATATCGACCGTCGGGACTTGTTCGAGCACCGTCTCGGTCGGCTGCTCGCCGAAATGACTGAGCAGCACCACGCAGTCGGACAACTCGCGCAGGCGCGGTACGAGTTGCTGGAGAACGGTAACCGGGTCGGCGACCTCGTACTCGACGTCCCGCGCCGCCATGGTCGTGATGCGATGGGCGGGACCGAGCACGCTGCAGATCCCGAAACGCACGCCGCCGCGTTCGATCACCAGGTATTCAGGCAACAGCAATTCGCCCGTCGCCGCGTTACGGACATTGGCGTTGGTAAAAGGTAGATCGTACTCCGCGATCATCTGCTGCAGGAACTCGAACCCGTAGTTCAAGTCGCGCTCGCCCAGGCCGATGGCGTCGTAGCCGAAACTCGCCGTCTGCTTGGCCAGAAACTCGCTCTGGATCTGGGCCCGGCGGTTGCGGTCACCGAACAGATCCCCGCCATCCAGCACGAGGAGAGGCAGGTTTTCGTCCCAAATCTTGTTGAAGTATGTGGCCCTCCGGGCCAAGCCGCCGCTGCGTTTGCCTTTTCAGCCACAGGGGTCGATATGGCCCTTGACGTCGCTGTTGTAAACGATGGTCACCGACCGCCAGGGAGCATCGTCGGCGCGCGCCGCCGCAGTCGCGGCGTGCAGCGGCGGCAACAACGGCAAGGCCAACAACAAAGCCAGCAGGCCGAAGGAGAAGGCGGTGATTCGCTGTCGAGCCAACATGCAGTAACCTACCGGATTGGCGACGTCTGTGAAGTCGACGGCCGACACTTTGTGATGGCGGGAACCCGCCGCTACGGTCGTTCCGAACCGACTCAATTATATTCCCGACCACGGCAAGGAGCAAGACACGGGCCGGGTTGGCCGTGATACCCCGCTGAGGCCGCTCGGTTCCGTGAAATGACACGTCCAGCCGCTCATGCTGACGGCGTTGCGACTCCCGTGCGCAGGACTGCCGGCGGGCGACGCGCCAACGGCGAGCGAACGCCGGGCCGCAACTTGTCGCGATGACCAAGAGGGCGACCGCAAGGCCGCCCTCCCGAGACGTCGACTACCGCCGTTACTTGCGCTTGTGCACCCTGTCCTTGAAAGCCTTGCCGGCAGCGAAGGCCGGGTACTTGGCGGCCGCGATCATGATAGTGGCGCCCGTCTGCGGATTCCGCCCCTGGCGCGCCTTGCGGGCCCGCCGTTCGAACGTTCCGAAACCGGTCAGCGAGATCTTTTCGCCCTTGGCTATCTCGGCGGCGATGATCCCAGTCTTCTTCTTGTCATCGCTGGTCGAGAAAAGGGCGTCGATGGCGCCAACAGCCTGCCGCTTGTTCAATCCCGTCTTCTTCATCAAAGCATCGATCAGTTCGCTCTTGTTCATGCACTCACCCCCTTTCTTGGCACTCATTGGGCCTCAAACGACGGTTGCTGTCAACGAAAAAGCTAAGCCTGATGCATGAATTCGCGCCGGTCCGGCGGGGAAAACCAGGTCAGAAGAAGCCTCCGAAGTCCCCCGTCGAACCAAGGAGGTCTTCCTTGCCGCGCGTCAGCTTGACCTCGGGAATCGCCTTCAGGTAAAAACGGAAACCGAACAGGGATTCTTGCGGCGAGACGATTCGCGTGAACTCCAGACGCCAGCAATGCAGATCCCGTTGGAGGCGGTACTCCTGTCGCGTCGTACTGCGCGCTTCGAGGTCGAACGACGCCGAGTAGCGAAATTCCCAGTCGTGCGTCAAGCGCGCGGCACCGGATAGACTTGCCCGCGCCGTCGTGCGGTCCGATCCCGCCGTGTGGCTCAGCGACACACTGCCGCCGACGTTCCAGGGAATGTACCGCCCCCCTTCGGTTTCGTCGCGCCCGATGGAACCGCCTTCGGCCGGCGCAAACTCGTCGAAGTAGCCGCCGTAGAAACTGCCGTCCGCAGATGCCGGTTGATCCCACTCGGAAAGTTCGGCGGCGGCTTCGTCGCCGACGAGCGTGTCGGCGACAGCCTCGCCCAAGAGCGCGTACGCCTCGCTTCGTTTTTCCTGGCGCGTCAGACCGGCGTAGCCGGTATCGACGCGTCCGCTGAAGCCGAAGCTGTAGTTGAACTGCGTTCGGGTGACCTTCCATAAATAGGGATCGATGACGTTGTTGAGCTTGAAGGCCAAATTGCGGCTCTGGCCTGGCTTGAACGTCAAACCGCTGCTGATGTCGGACCACTCGCGCTGGGCATCGGGATTGTAGCTGGTGTTGAGGCTCCAGTCGATCAGGCCGTCCAGCTTGCGCACGGTCTGCGCGGTATCCTGCCCGCTGTTGCTGAGATACTTCACGTCGAAGCGATTGCTGGCTGAGAGGGAGTAGCTGCTGCCGCGCGTCTGCTTGCTGCCCAGCTGCGGGCGGTACGATGCGCCGCCGCTCAGGCGCAGCGTGTGGCGGATGGCCTGCAAGGGACCGACGCGCACGGGGAAGATGCCGTACAGGGTGGTCGACAGGCCGCTGTTGAACGACAACGACGGGCGCGAGAGCTCGGTGATGTCGCCGATGTCGCTCCAAGTGCTGTCAGCCGCGGCGTAGCGCAGCCCCGCCAGATCGGTCCGCGTCCAATTCCAACTCGAGCTGGCGCCGAAATTCAGGTTGAAGATGCTGATCCGCGGCGGCCGCACCGTCAGGCCCCAGTTGCCGTTGGCGGTGTAACGCTTGGTCTGCGTCGACTCGGTCTCGTTCCGCTGATGCGACATGCTATAGCCCTGCGTGAAATAAGTGTTGCGGCCGACATTGCCGAAGAAACTGCCTTGCTGCCCGGACCGGAGCTGGCGCCCCAGCGTAAGCTGTTTGACGCTGAGCGACAGAGACGGCAGGGTCATGGTGTAGATGGCCTTGTCGGTCGCCGGGTTGTCGTCGCGGGCGTTCGTGTACTCGGTACGACTCGCATTAAGGCTGGCGCCGCCAAAGCCGAAATTGCGGCTGAGGTAGATATTCGATTTGAGCTGGCCGCTGATGACGTCGCGGCCGCGGTCTTGGTTCAGGTTGTTGCGCGACAGTTCCCGGCTCGCCATCTCGACATCGCTGCGAAACCGATAGTCATCGAAGAGTTTCGGCTGGTCATGGGCCCAGCGGAGCTGCCACTCGCGCAGGTCCTCGTCGGCCCGCAGGCCTCGCAGGTCGTTGTACTCGAGGCTGCCGCTGAACGCGTAACGCTTGACGTATTGATTGCGCACCCGCCAAGCCAGTTCGCGCCGCTCGTTGTAGTCGATCTCGAAGGTGAAGTCGGTGTAGTCGTTGGTGGCCCAGTAGTAACCGAAGTCGCGGATGTAGCGCCCCTCCCGCGACGACCAACCGAAGTTGAAATTGGGGAACATGATGCCCGAGCGACGGCCTTCCTTCAGGGACTTGAAATAGAAGGGCAGCGCAAAGATCGGAACATGACCGATCTTGAAGACGATCGGCGCCGCCACGACGCGGTCGCCCAGGCGAATTTTCATGCGATGCGACCAGAAGTGGTAGTGCGGTTCGGCCAGGTCGCAGGAGGTCATCTTCCCCGAACAGATCTTGAGGCTGCCGTCCGGATACCGATTCACTTGATCGCCCACATAGTAGTAGCCATCGAAGGTCGTCACCCCCTGGCGGACTGCGCCGGTGCGATGGCCGAAGTCGTAACCCATCTGCCGGCCGATGATGACCTCGCCGTCCTCGAGCCTGGCGTCGCCGTCGGCGTAGAGTTCGCGAGTCTCGGTATCGAGGATTACGTCGCGGGCTTGCAAGGTCATGGTGTCGTACGCGAGTTGGGCGTCGCGCGACACGGTTATGGTGCGGCCGGAAAAATCGAAGAGCAGACGATGACCGCTGTAGTCGACGCGTTCGGCCCGCCCGGCAAAATCGAGCGTATCGCGCATCGCGCCGTCGAAAGCAGCCGCCTCGTCGGCGGTGGCGGCGGCGGCCGTCGCCGTGGTGTCTCCGTTTGCTGGTCTCAGGGAATCGTTCGCGGCGGACGCCGCCTGCGAATCGGGCAGCGCCGGCCGCGGTCCCCGCAGGCGGTCCAGGCGGGCAAAGTGGTAAGTTCCGGACATGTTGCCGATGACTTCCACTTCGCGCACCCGCCGGTCCTGGAAACGCAAGATCAAGGTATCGCCCTGCACCTCGTTGAACGCGACCTCGTCGTCGAGATCCAGCGGAACGTACACGCTGTGCGCTTGGCCGATGACGTCGGTGCGGTAGATCTCGCCGTCGCGGAAGTGGACTGCGATGCTGTCGCCCTCCATCACGTCGAGCGCCGGCAACCCGGCGTACAGCGCCGCCAGACTGTCGGGTTCGGTGTCCTCCATGCGTGCTTGTCCCCGCATGATCACGCGCTCGAGCGACCCCTCGCGATAGAAGAAATCCATCAACGCGCCGGCCATGCGGGTACGTTCGCCGTCGAAGAGCCGCGGCGAACCGCGCAATTCGACGTGATCGCGGCCGTAGCTGACGGCGGTGTCGGCGAACGCGCGTTGCGAGCCCTGAATGATCTGTACCGAATCGATCAGCACGGCCCGATCCTCGGCGCGGAACAAGCGCATGAGGCGGGCGGTGCTTTCGACCGGCTCCTTGTCCTGTTCGTAGGTCCAGAGCCGCGGGCGGCGGTCGACATCGGCCCAGGAACCGTCGTTCGCGAACAGCCCGTGGTCGCCAGTGACGACGGTCTCGCCGGCGGGATCGGTGATCCGCACGCGGCCGAACGCTTCGCCGAACTCCTGACGTCGGTCGCGCACGAGCGTGTCGGCCTGGATCGTGTACTCCGGTGTGACCAGCACCGCTTGTTCCAGCAGACGCAACAGCAGCAGATCGTCGCGCAGCTCGCCCCGGCGGGCCGAGGCGACGGCCAGCGCCTCCACCACGCGCACGTTGCCGCGCAGGTCAGCTTCGCCGAGGTTGCGACGGTACTCGGCCCAGTCGCAGGCGATGCGGGTCTCGTGGTGGCGAATGCGAACGTTGGCGAAAAGGCGCGTCAGATCGCGCTCCCGATAGACATGCGCCGAGTCCGCGCGCAACACCACGGTATCGCGGTCGAGGTAGACGTTGCCATAGTAGTAGGTAACAGCCTCGCCGCCGATCACGCGGTAGATGGTGCGTTCGGCGCGCAGCAGCGAGGCCGCCCGTTGCGGGCGCTCGGTCTGCCAGCGCAGCGCCGCCTGGCCGGTCGTGTCGCGGCTTGCCGCTTGGCCCGCCGCGGGAACCGTCTGCGCGACCGACCGGACCGGCCCGCGTCCGGCGCCCGCGAGCACGCAAACGGCCAGCGCGCCCAGCCACGCCAGGTTGACGGCGCAGCGGCCGCGCCGGCGCGAAGGTCTAGCGGTCACGGAACGGCTCCCGCTTCCCTGGCCAGTGCCGCGGCGCCGGTGGCAGCGGCATAAGGGCCCAGTTCAGCGGGCACGACGGGGGTATCCCGAGCCTCGTCGTTCATGACATGGCTAGCCACCATGTCCCGGCACGGCACCAGGAAGAACTCGCCGGCTTGCGCCACGCCGCCGCCGATGATCACCCGTTCGGGCGCCAGGACGTTGATCAGGCTGGCGACAGCCTGTCCGAGCCGCCGCCCGGCCGCGGCAAACAGCGCCAGGGCGGTCGGATCGCCGGCGGCGGCCAGCTCATGGCAGGCGCGGGTCGTGAGCGCCTCGCCCTGCGACCGGATCAAGTCGCGCCAGGCGGCCGACGCTTCCGGCGCTGCCGCCAATTGTCGCGCCCGCGCGAGCAGGCCCACGCTGCCGCAGTAAGACTCCAGGCAGCCGCGATTGCCGCAAGGGCAAAGCGGGCCCTCCAGCTCGAGCGTCATGTGACCGATTTCGCCCGCGCCATCGGCGAAGCCGGTCACGAGTTTGCCGTCGATGAGCACGCCGCCGCCCACGCCGGTGCCGAGGGCGATCATCACTAGATCGCGGCAGCCGCGTCCGGCGCCGTGCCGATACTCGCCGTAAAGCGCCGCGTTCACGTCGTTGGCGACCGCAGTCACGATGTCCCCGAAGGCAGCCCGCAGAGCGCCGCCGAGATCGCTCCCCTGCCAGCCCGGCAGATTGGGCGACCGTCCCAGGCGCCCGGTCGCCGGAGCCACGATCCCGGCGCATGCCAGTCCCACCGCGGTTAGCCTTTTGTGATCGCCCGGCAGAACTGCCCGCAGCGCGGCGGCCAGCCGTTGGATCGTGTCGAGAGGAGCAGCGGGATCGGTGGGAACGTCTCCCCGCGCCAGAACGCGTCCAGCGCCGTCACTGACCGCGAACTTGACATTCGTGCCGCCAACGTCGGCACCGGCCACCCAGTCGTCAGCCACCGGTCTCTCCTCGCTGGGCGCCCGCGGCCGGCTGGGCTGGGCGCGTCTCTTCCAGGTCGCGGAAGCCAAGATGGTGGAGAACCTCGGCCACCAGGAAGCACGAACCGGTGGCCAGCACCGCAGCGTCCGGCTGCAGGTTCCGGCGCCAATATGCCAGCGCCGCCGGGACTGTGTCCATGGTGGAATGTTCGCCGGCGTCAGGCAGTTCCAGGAACTGCCGCAACGCGGTGAGGTCGGCGCGGGTTCGCGAACGGGGCAGCGCCACCGGCACCATGGTCACCGCGTCGCAGCGACGCAGCAGCGGGCCGATCTCCGCCGCGACGGTCTTGTCCTGCATACCGCCGAAGAGGACGACCCGCGGGCCAGCGACGGGCCGCGCCAGGAAGGTCTCGAGCACGACCCGCAGCGCCTGCGTGTTGTGAGCGGTGTCGACGATCCAGTCCGGCTGCCGCCAGATCAGTTGGAAACGCCCGGGCAAGAACAGGTCGGCCAACGCCGCGGCGGGATCGTCCGGACCGGAAAGAACGCCGCGACGGGCCAGCTCTTCCAGACAGAGCAGCGCGAGCGCGGCGTTGCGTTGCAGGATCGGCGCCGCAAGCCGCGGCAATCCCTCGATCACGCGCTCGCGTAAAACAAGCCGCCAGCCGTCCTCGGTGTCGTGCCACCGCGCGAGTTCATCGAGGAAATACGGCGGACTGCCGGCCTGGACGGCTGCCGCGAACGCTTGGTTCTTGAGAGCATCGTCGACAGCGCAGAAGAAGGGGGTGTCGCACTTGAGCAGACCCAGTTTCTCGGCGAGAATCTCCTCGCGCGTCGCGCCCAGAATATGTTGGTGATCGAGATCGACCGTGGTCAACAACGTAGCCACAGCCGGCAGCGCGTTGGTCGCGTCGAGGCGGCCGCCGAGTCCGGTCTCGGCGCAGAGCACGTCTACGCGCTCGTCGCGGCAGATCTCCAGAGCGACCGCCGTCAAGGTCTCGAACCAACTCGCCTCAAGGCGCTCGGCCAGCGGGCGGATGTCGGAAATCTGCGCCGCGAAGCGGTCTGGCGCGACGGCCTCGCCGTCGATGGTCAGGCGCTCGTAGACGCGTAGCAGGTGCGGACTCGTGAATGCCGCCACCTTCAAGCCGGCCTTCTGCAACAGGTGCGCCAGGATCCGCGTAGTCGAACCCTTGCCGTTGGTGCCCGCCACCACGAGCGTGCGCAGCGTACGTTCGGGATTGCCGAGCGCATCGAGCAGGGCCTGCACACGAACCACGCCGGGCCGGATGCCCAGCCGATTCAGACTGAACAGCCAACGCGTGGCCTCGTCTTCCGCGACGAAGGGCGGCGCAAGGTCTACCCCGATTCCCGGCTCGCCGGCGTAGGAGCCGGCCGGCAAACCGACGCCGGGCTGCAAGGACATGGTGCCTACCTCCGCACGGGCGTCGGCGCCGAGATGTCGCTGCCGTCGCAGAACCAATGCAATAACACGGCCAGCGTTTCTTTGAGGCGCTGGCGCGCGATCACCTGGTCCACCTGGCCGTGTTCGAGTTGGAACTCGGCGGACTGGAATCCGGCCGGCAGGTCGCCGCCGATGGTCTGTTGGATTACTCGCGGGCCGGCGAAACCGATCATGGCGCCCGGCTCGGCCAGGTTCAGATCGCCCAGCATGGCCCAACTGGCGGTGACGCCGCCGTAGGTGGGATTCACGCAGAGACTCAAATAAGGGATATTAGCTTCGCGGAGGTGCGCGAGCACGGTTGCGGTCTTGGCCATTTGCATCAGGGACAACAACGACTCCTGCATGCGGGCGCCGCCGGACCGCGACACGATGATCACCGCGCGCCTCTGTTGCAGAGCGTCCAGTAACAGGCGCGTAATCTTCTCTCCCATGGCCGAACCCAGGCTGCCGCCCATAAACTCGAAATCGAGCACCGCGAGGTTCACGGGCATGCCCTGCACCCGTCCCCAGCCGGTGATCACCGCCGATTCGCGACCGGTCTGTTTGCGGGCGGCGCGGAGCCGGTCGACATAGCGCTTGCTGTCCTTGAAGCCGAGCGGGTCGGTGCTCGTCACGCTGGGGTACAATTCTTCCCAGGTCCCGCTGTCGAGCAGCAGATCCAGATACCGCGGCGCGGGCAGGGGTAGATGATAGCCGCAGGCGCCGCAGACGTTCCAATGACGATCGAGTTCGCGACGGTACAGGATCTCCCCGCAACCCGGGCATTTCTGCCAGAGATTGTCCGGCACCACTTTCTTCTGAGTCAGGGCGCGGATGCCACGAGCAGCACGATTGAGCCAGGACACGATTGCTCACTCCTCGCATTCGCGCAGCGGGTCAATCCTGCAGCGCCCGCGTCAAGATCAAGGCGTCCTCGCCGGTGTCGGCGTAATACCCCTGGCGGACACCGACCGACCGGAAACCGAAACTACCGTACAGTGCCAGCGCGGCCGCGTTGCCCGGCCGCACTTCCAGGGTGACCTCCGCCAACTCGCAACTCGCGGCTTCGGCCAGAGCGGCCTGCAAGAGGCGCGAACCCACCCCGCAGCGGCGCCAGGCGGGCGAGACCGCGAGGTTGAGGATGTGCAGTTGATCCGCGCCGCGCCAGGCCATCAGGTATCCTACCACTTCCGCGCCGCGAAATGCTACCAGAGGCAGACGCAACGGCGAGGGGGTCAGTTCCTGGAGCAGGGCCGCCGGCGACCAAGGATCCCCGAAACTCGCTCGCTCGATGGCCGCGATCGCCGCGAGGTCGGCGGGAACTCCGCTGCGAATCAGGAACTCGGCGATCGTCATGGCGCGCCTTCCTGCGGCGGCCGGCCGACGTGGATGTCCACGCGTTGGTCCGGCGCGACCGGCGTGGCGTCGAGATGCCGGATGAGTTCCGCGTCGGCGCCGCGCAGATAGCGCGGCACGAGAGCGAACGGCGATCGCACCGTGCGGGCCCTCAGATCCGGGTCGGCCATCGCCAGCGCCATGGCGCGGGCCGTGGCCGGATGCGCCGCGCTCCAGGCTCGCGGCGCCGGCAGCCCGAGCGCCGTCAGCGCCGGTCGCAGCGCTTCGTCTTGCCGTACCAGCAGCGCCAGGCCGTCGCCGCCGAACACCGGCCGTTCCACGTCGGGCACCAGCGCCGCTAGCCTCTCCCACCAGGCGTCCGGCGGCAGGCACGCCGGCGCGTGGAGTTCCGCGACCCAGCCGCCGGCGCGCCGGTACACGGCCGCGAACAGCTCGCCGCGGCGAGCGTCCAAAACCGGCACGGCGGTCTCGCGCTCGGGATGCGCTTGCAGCAAGTCGGCCGCCATGGCAGCCAGGGTGGACACGGCCGCCAACTGCGCGCCCAGCGCCCAGGCCAGCGTCTTGGCCGTGGCCACGCCGATGCGCACACCGGTAAAGCTGCCCGGTCCGTCTGCGACAGCGATCAATTCGACCTCGGCCAGGCGACGTCCCGCCTCGGCGAGCAGGTTCTCGATCAATGGAAGCAGACGATCGGCGTAGCTGCCCGTGACGTTGTAGGGTTGATAGGCCAACAACCGGCCGTCAGCGGCCAGCGCAAAGCGTCCGTTCGGCGTCGCCGTATCGATGGCTAGGATCAGCACGCCGGGTTCGCCTCCGGAAACAAAACCGCCCAGGCCGCCGGCAGTTCAGGCATGCCGCGCGCGTACCAGCGGCGCTGGTCCGGTTGCCCGCCCCCGGTCGCCAAGAGTTCGACGCGCCGCGCCAGCAACGGTGCCAGGCGGTGCGGCCACTCGGCCAGGAGCACGGTGCGGCGATCGGCCAGTTCATCGAGGAGTTCCAGGACGCCGATATCGTGAAGATCGTGCTCCGGGGCGACGCGGTAGAAGTCGAGATGATCGATGGTCCACCGGCCCTGGTAGCGGTTGATCAGGGTGAATGACGGACTGAGCACCGCCTCGCTCACGCCAAGGGTAGCGCAGAGCCCTTGAATCAGGCAGGTCTTGCCGGCGCCCAGTTCTCCATACACGAGCACCGCGTCGCCGGGCCGCACGACCCCCGCGAGGTCTCGCCCCAAGGCGCGCGTGCCCGCTGGCCCGTGCGTCAACCGGCACCGCGCAAAGCCGGCGGGTTCGGGTATGATCCGGGAATCCATGCCTGCTCCTGTGCCGCCAGCCTGGTCGCTGCGTGCAGGTCTGCCCATACGCCGCCGATCCTGTCTGCAGAACCCGGGCTAACGGGGACGCAATACCGCCAACGGGCAGATCATCTCCTCGAGGCTGATGCCTCCATGCTGGAAACTGTCGCGGTATAACCGCTCGTACTCGTGATAATTCGTCGGATAGACCAGGTAGTAATTCTCGGTAGTGATCGCGTACGTCTCGATCGAGCTGTTGGGCGGCAGTTTGTACTCGGCGGGATCTTTGATGAGCAGCACCCGTTTCTCGTCCACCGATAGATTGTCGCCGAACTTGTACCGCACGTTGCTCGATGCGTCGCGATTGCCGCGTACTTTGGTCGCACGGCGGCAGAACAAGGAGCCGTGGTCGGTGGTGACGATCGTGGTGGTGCCCCGCCGCGCGGCCTCCTGCAGCAATTCGTAGAGCGTGCTGTGCTCGAACCAGGTTCGCATCAGCGCGCAGAACGCGGCTTCATCGGGCGCGAGTTCCTTGAGGATCGAACTCTGGCTGCGACCGTGGGACATGATATCCAAAAAGTTGTAGACGCCGGCGATCAATCGCTGCTCGCCCAGCGACGCGAAATCGCGCCGCAGAATGTCGGTCTCGCGGGCGTCGGAGATCTTGTAGTAACGGCAGCGGCCGGCGGCCGGGCTCCGCAAGCGCTCGAGTTGGGCCGCCAGGAGCTTGTCCTCGCTGGCGTTGCGGCTCGAATCGTCGCCGAGCCCCTGGTGCCACAGCCCCGGGTAACCGCGCGCGATGTCCAGCGGGTAGAGTCCGGCGAACATCGCGTTGCGCGAAAACGGCGTCGCCGTTGGTAAGATCGACCAGTACAGATGCTGTTCCAGTCGGAAATAGGGCTCGAGCAATGGCTGGACCAATCGCCACTGATCCAGGCGCATGCAATCGATGATGACCCAGAGAATCTGCTGCCGTTGCACTTCCGGCTCGACGAAATGGCGGTAGACATGCGGGCTCAGGATCGGCGCGTCAGCGGCGCCGTGCACCCAGTCACGGTAGCGGTCGCGCACGTATTTGCCGAGCGCGAGGTTCGCCGCGGCCATCTGTTCGGCCTGGGTATCCAACAGACCGCGATCGCTGTAGCGATAGAGGTCCAGGCTCCAGGTGACCAGATCGCCGTAGATACTCTCCCAGTCGGCGGGAAGAGCCGCGGCGGCGATACGGTCGCCGACAGCCGGGAACTGAGTCAAGTAGTCGCGGGTCACCTGCTGCGAAGTGATCTTGCGGGCTTCGACCTGCTTCTTGAGCGCAGCCTGGATTTGCAGCGGTGAGACGGGCTTGACCAGGTAGTCGTCGATGCGCCGGCCGATCGCCTTGGTCATGAGGTCTTCGGCCTCGCTCTTGGTGATCATGATGACCGGCACGTGCGGATGGCGTTTGCGGATTTCCTCGAGTGTGTCGAGGCCGCCCAGTCCGGGCATCATCTCGTCCAGGAGCACGGCGTCGAACGGGCGCTCGGCCAGGAGGGCCAGCCCGTCTCGTCCGTTGGAGGCTCCGTGGACCTCATAACCCTTCTGGGACAGAAACAGAATGTGCGAGCGTAGATCGTCGATGTTGTCGTCGATCCACAGAACCGTATACCCCACGTCAATCGTCCTTCCCAGGCAGTGTCACCAGAAACACCGTCCCCTGCGGCCCGGTGCTCTCGACCCGGATCTTGCCGCCGTGGTACTGGGTCACGATGCGCTTGACCAAGGCCAACCCCATGCCCCAGCCGCGCGACTTCGTACTGAAACCCGGCTCGAAGATCTTGTTCCGATACGCCGGCTTGATGCCGCGCCCCGTGTCGGCGACCCGCAGAACGATACCGCCGTGCTCCTGGTCGCCTAGCCGGATCGAAACTGTGCCTTTGCCTTCCTCCAGCGCGTCGATGCCGTTTTTGATCAGATTCTCCAGGACCCATTCCATGAGATCGCGGTTGAACCGCACGGCATTGCCGATCGCGCCCTCGGTACGCAGTTCCACCCGCCCGCCGAGGTGGGGCAGCCGCCGGCGAAAGTAGCTGACCGTGTCATCGACCACCGCCGCCAAATCCGTATCCGTCAGCTTGGGCTTCGAGCCGATCTGGCTGAAGCGCGCCGAGACCTTGTTCAGGCGCGCGATATCCTTGCCAAGCTCGGACAAGGTATCATCGTCGGGCGGCAACTGCTCCTGCAGCAGGGCGAGCCAACCCATGATCGACGTGAGCGGCGTGCCCATCTGGTGCGCCGATTCCTTGGCCATACCCGCAAACAGCAGGTTCTGGTCGTTTTCCTTTTTGACCTGCAGCCCCCACAGAATCGCCAGGAAGAACAACACCATGATCGCGAGGATCAGGTACGGCATGGTCCGTATTTGCTTGCTGAGCGCCGATTGGCCGTAGTGCAGGGTGCCGCGGCGGCGGCCGCCGGGATCCAGCAGCGCGAACGGCTGCGCTTCGCGGTCGAACTGGCGCGCCATCTCGATCACGCGCGCGACCCGCGGATCATCCGGCGCTAACGGGTCTTGGCGCAGCAGGAGATCGTAGTCGTCGACCTCGGCGATGCCGGTAACGCCGGCGTTCCAGAATATCGGCCGGCCGGCGTTGTCCGTGATGATCAGCGGAATCTTGATCTTGTTGATGATGCCGATGACCTGCTCGGCTTCAGTCGACTGGTCGCCGATGAAGAGGAGGCGGCTGGCCATCCCGCTGAACATCTCCGTGATCAGGCGGTTCTGCGCTTCCAGTTCGCGGCTGATGCGCAGCGTGTAGGCCGTGATGCCTACCACGATCAGCACGCTGCCCAGCAGCAGATAGAGGGTGAACAACTGCCGCCGCTTCAGGCCGAAGAGACCGCGCGGTAACGGATCCATGCACGCCTCCCAGCCGCCGGCAGACCGCGCCGGTCAGCCGATCTGTTCGAGGCCGTCGAGGTAGGGACGCAACACAGCCGGCACGGCGATCTTGCCGTCCGCCGTCTGATAGTTCTCCATGATCGCCACGATCACCCGCGGCAAGGCGAGCGCCGATCCGTTCAGCGTATGCACGTAACCCCTGCCCGTCGGACCCTTCCAGCGAATCTGCGCCCGCCGCGCTTGAAAGTCGCCGAAACAGCTGCAGCTCGAGACCTCGAGCCACTGGGCCACGCCGGGCGACCAGACCTCCAGGTCGTGGCAGCGGGCGGCGGCGAAGCTGAGATCGCCGCTCGCGAGCAAGACCACCCGGTACGGCAGATCCAGACGCTGCAGGAGCTTCTCCGCGTCGGCGGTCAGATCCGCCAGCGCCTGGCGCGAGTGGTCGGGATGCGTGAAGTGAACGAGTTCGACCTTGTGGAACTGATGCATGCGCAACAATCCGCGCGTGTCCTTGCCGGCCGCGCCGGCTTCGCGCCGAAAACAGGGCGAGAACGCGCAGTAGCGCAGCGGCAAGTCGGATTCCGCCAGGGTGCATTCCCGGTGGATGTTGGTGACCGAAACCTCCGCGGTCGGAATCAGATAGAGGTCGTCGTCCACGCAGCGGTACATATCATCGGCGAGCTTCGGCAGCTGGCCGGTGCCCAGCATCGCTGCCGGGCTGACGAGATAGGGCACGGCCACTTCGACATAGCCCGCCGCGCGGTGAGTGTCCAGAAACCAGTTGATCAACGCGCGCTCGAGCCGGGCCAGATCGCCGCGCAGCAGCGAGAAACCGGAGCCGGACATGCGCGCCGGCGCTTCGGCGTCGAGCAGACCCAGTTCGGCGCCGAGGTCCCAGTGCGCCAGGGCGGGAAAGGGCAGGCGGCGAGGCTCGCCCCACGTGCGCACCACGACGTTCTGATCCTCGCCGCCCACCGGCACATCGGGATCGGGCAGGTTGGGAATACGCTCGTACAACTGCTCGACCTCGGCATCGAGGTCCGCCGCGCGGGTCTTCAGTCCCTTCAGCCGTTCGGTCACCTCGCGCATGCGCGCGATCGCCGGGGCGGTCTCCTCACCGGCCTTCTTCGCCTCGCTGATGCGGCGGCTGGCCTGGTTGACCTCGGCTTGCAACAACTCGGCTTCCTGCAGCGCGGCGCGCCGTTCGGCGTCGAGGCTGTAGTAGGCGGCGATGTCCACCGTTTCGCGCTTGGCAGCAACCGCCGCGGTCACCAGATTACGGTTTTCGCGCAGGAATTTGCGATCGAGCACGAGGGCTTCCTTTCGGCGCACGACAAGCGCCGTCGCCGGGCTTGCAAACCCCGGCGCCGGCTGCTAGAACGGTATAAACAACGCTCCCGGCAGCGGCAAGGCAAATCGCCGCCTCCCTGGAAAGGACCGCATGCACCGCGACGACCTGCTGGCTGATCTGCGCCGGCTGCCTGCCGGCGACCGTGTCATCACCGCCCTGGACGTGCCGACCGCCGAGGCTGCCGTCGCACTGGCCGGGCGGCTCGGCGAACGCGCGCGGTTTGTCAAGGTCGGTCTCGAACTCTTCACAGCGGCCGGCCCCCTGGTGGTGCAGTTGCTGCGGGGGCAAGGCAAGCTGGTGTTTCTGGACTTGAAGTTCAACGACATCCCGAACACCGTGGCCGCTGCGGCGCGAGCTGCTGCCCGGCTGGACGTGGCCATGCTGACGATCCACGCCGCGTGCGGCCGCGCGGCGATGACCGCCGCGGCCGCCGCCCTCGCCGAAACCGCCGCCGCGTCCCGCGGCCGGCGGCCGGCCTTGCTCGCGGTGACGGTATTGACCAGCCTGGGCCCGGCTGAGCTGGCCGAGACGTCGGCGGCCGGCGATACGGTCGCGGCGCGGGTTCAGCGGCTGGCCCGACTGGCCTGGGACAGCGGCTGTGACGGCGTCGTCTGTGCGGCCGCCGACCTGCCCGCGCTGCGCGGCGACCTGGGCCGGCAGCCGCTCGCGGTCACGCCGGGGATCCGGCCGGCCGGCGCAGACGTGCAGGACCAGAAACGCGTGGCCACGCCCGGCAACGCCCGCCGGGACGGCGCCGACTTCCTGGTCGTTGGCAGGCCCATCACCCAGGCCGAGGACCCGGCCCGGGCCCACGCCGCCTTGACAGCGGAGTTGGAGGTTTGACCGTGACACAGAGCGAAGTCCTGGAGTTGATGACGGAACTGGGTGCTCTGCACAAGGGACATTTCCTGCTCAGCAGCGGCCTGCACAGCGACACCTATTTCCAGTGCGCCCGCCTGCTGCAGTATCCGGACCTGGCCAAGGAACTGGGCGCGGCCATCGCCGCCCGCTTTCACGGCGAGACCTACGATATCGTGGTCAGTCCGGCGCTGGGAGGCATCTTGATCGGCCACGAAGTCGCCCGTGCGCTCGGGCGACGCTTCATCTTCACCGAACGCCAGGACGGCGTCATGTGCCTGCGCCGCGGATTCGCCGTCGAGCGCGGTGACAAGGCGCTCGTTGTCGAAGATGTGGTCACCCGTGGCACCTCGATCCGCGAGGTCTGCCAGACGGTGGAGACCGCCGGCGGCGTGGTCACCGGGTTGGGCGCCATCGTCGATCGCACAGGCGCGACGGCGGACCTGCCGCACCCGCTGCAAGCGCTGGCGCGCGTCGAAGTCCAGACCTGGGAGCCGGCCGCCTGTCCATTGTGCCGCCAGGGCCTTGCCGTGGTGAAACCCGGCAGCAGGGGCAACTAGTGCGTCCCGCGGCGCTCGTCCTCGGCGCTGGGCTCGTGTTCGCCGCCGCGTGGCTCAATCTGTATCCGCCTGTGCCGCAGTCCCCGACCGGCGACGTCTTCACCAGCCTGAGCACGGCCCGTCATCTCGACCGGGGCGACGGCCTCCTGAACGACACGATCTATCCCCTGTTCACCGCCTATCCCTGGGGCCGGGACGCGCCCCAACCGTTGCTGCACCGGCCGCCTGGTCTGGCGGTGCTGCTGCTGCCGGCCTGGTGGCTGGCCGGCCGGGATGTTGTCCGCGCCGAAGCCATGGTCCGCCCGGTGATGCTCGCCGTGCTGGTCCTTTTGGTCTGGCTAGGTGTATGGGCACTGCAACGCAGACGGCTCGGGCATGCGGCGCCAGCGTGGTTGCTGCTGCTGCTGTTCAGTCCGCTGCTGGCGCTGGCGGTGCACTGGGGATGGGGCGAGATCCCGTCCGCGGTGCTGTTGCTTGCGCTGTGGCTGCGGCTGCGTTGGTCCGGCCCCGCCGACCTTTCGCTGCGCTGGACGGCCGGCTTCGCCCTGCTGGCTGGAGTGTTGGCCCTGATGCGCAGCGATCTGCTCTGGGTGCCGTGCGGTTGGTGGTTCTGCGCCGCGGCCTGCGACCGGCGACGGCGCTGGCGACGCGTGGCGATACGCACCGCGCTCGCCGCCTTTGTCGGCGTGGTCGTCCTGGCGCCTTGGTGGCTGCACGTCCACCGTCACACCGGGTCGTTCCTCGCGAACCCGCTCACCGACGCGGTCCAGATCGACACGTCCACCCACTGGTGGGATTATCCAATGCTGCGCAGCCGCACGCCGCTTCCTGTCGGGGAGAACATCGCCGCGCATCCCGGTCAAGCCGTCCTGAGAACCTGCGCCGGTATTCGCATGTACACCCGGACCCTGGGGCACTGGCTGCCCTGGCTCGTCTGGGCGACGTGCATCGGGCTGTGGTACTTGAGATTGCGGCGGCGCACGCGGCGAGGATATGGCGCGGCGCGGGCCATGGGGCCGCCGGGGCTGCTGGCCGCGACGCTCTGCCTGCTGGTGCTGCAATACGCGTTCTTCTCGCAGGAGACACGGCATCTGCTGCCGCTCTTGCCCTTGTTTGCCTGGGAAGCGGTCGTGCTCGGCGACGAGGTTTTGCGCCGCCGTCGGCATGGGCCTCTGGCGCGCGGCGCGGCGCTGGCCGCAGTCGCCGCGATCGCGCTGCTGGTGACCCCGGCTCGGTTGGGGGGCGAGGCCGGCAACGTCGCGGCCGCCAAGGCCAGTCAAGACCGGGTCGCTCTGGTCGTGCAGGCAAGCGCTGCCCTGCCGCCCGGTCCGGTCTTCAGCGACAGCGCGATCGTGCCGTGGCGGTTGGACCGGCCCTACATCTGGAACCCGTTCAACGACGCCATCGAAGCCGAGATCCGCGAGGCCATGCCGGCGCTGCGGGAAGCGCCTTGGGTGCGCCTGCCGCCGCCGGAGCCACAGTGACCGGGCTAACCCTGTCAGACTGAAGCGTCGTCCGCCTCAGAAATCGCGGACAATCTGCGCGACCAGCCAATCCGCGCGAGCCAGGCCGGTGGTTTCCCTGGTCCAGCCCGCCCGCAGTTGCCACCCTGACCGCGCCGGCGCCGCCGCGTGCCGCCAACTCAACGTCCATTCCCGCAGTTCCGCGCTGACCGGCAGGCCGCGCGTTCGCTCCCAACGCGCCAGGCGCGTCCGCAGCTCCCACTCCGTGCGCGCCTGTCCGGTCCGGACCCGCACCACCGCGGTCCAGGCCTTCGCTCCTCCCCCCAGCGGATGACCCAGGACCACGTGGTCGTTGGTGTACGCCTCGGTGAAACCCTGGTTGCTATACCAAAGCACGCTGGAGTGCCATGTCTGCAGGTACTGCAGGCCGACATCCCAGTATTCGTCCAACAGTTCCACGCCGGCCAGCGACGCTGGGGCGGCGATCTCCGGCAGCAAAGGCAAGGTGTCGTGCGGCCGGAAATCTTCTCCACCGTACTCCCACCACAAACGCCCGGCCGCGCTCGGCAGCACAGGCCACGGCGCCGTGCGGAAGCGCCACTCCATACCGAGACTGAAGAGCCGGTCGGTGATCGGACCGCGTTCGACCTCGTTCCATGTCGTACCAAGGCGCGGGAAGTTGATCTGTAGCAGGTCCGCCCAGAGGGATTCGCCTGTGCGCGGCGCCGCCAGCGCGGCGTGGGCCACGGTCGTCCGCCACCACGAGGTGTGATTCCAGGCCAGCAACCACTGGCAGAACAGCGGCGTCGCGCAGCGCTCATGCCGGCCCCATTCATCGCGGTACTGCACGGTCTGGGCCGAGGTCCAGCCGGCGCGCACGAGCAAATGCGAAGGCGCCAGGGGCCGGAGCACGCCGGACCAGGCGAACGGCGACGTTCGTCGCGCCACGAGCTGCGGCAGGCTGGCGGCGTGGCTCGTCAACGTCAGTCCATCGCCGTCGAGACCGATGCCCACCACCGCGGGAAAGACCCCCGCAGTGATCGCCCAGCGGCCGAGGCTCGCACCGATCACGGCCCGCGGCAGCGTCAGTTGCCACGGCGGATCCTCGCGCCGCGCCAGACCGGCGGCATAGGGACCGGCGGGCGGCGGCCAATCCTGATACGTCAGCGCCGCGGGTAATGCCGAGCGGTTCGTGGCGAGCGGTCCGGTCAGCCGCGGCGAGATCGCCACCCAGAAGACGCCGCCGGCCAGCGTCAGATCGGGCTCCAAGGCGAGCAGCAATCCTCGTCCGCGCAGCCCCGCTTCGCCGGTGATCTGGCCGCCGGGTCCCAGTTCATGCAAGGCGAGGCGCCCTCCCACGTGCGCGTGCAAGGGAACGGCCGCGCAGGAACAGGAGTCCCAGCTCCACAATCCTTTCGCGTCGTTGCGCGCGCCGCCCGCCAGCCGGCGAATCTCGCCCGCCGAGATCGGCTGATACGGCGCAATGAAAACGCCGTCCAAAAGAGCTAGACGGCGCAACGCCGCCCATTCCAGGCGGCGGTTATCAGGTTCAACAGCGTCGATGTTCGGGCCGTTTCCCGGATGGTCGGCATCCGCGTCGAACCCGCCGGCCCCGACGCTGTCGGCGTCGCCGAGCGCGAGCGCGAACAAGAGCGAGATGACCAGGCGCCAGCAGCGCGACGGTATCAGGCCAGGAAGAAACAGACCACCCCGGCGAGGATCCAGACGGGAGCGAGCACCAGCAACACCAACGGGGCCACCGCGCCGAGCACCAGGCCGACCAGCAGCAACAGCGGCAGCCCGATCACCAGGGCCAGCAGGCCGTGGGTCAGCCAGAGGACGAGCTTCAGCGGCAGCAGGACCAGCGTAAAGACCAGCTTCAGCAGGCCCAACACCAGCGAGCCGACAATGATCAGAGCGATCATGGCCACGATGACTTCCAGGAACATGGCGCTGCCTCCTCTTCGATCTGACCGGCTTGCGGCCGACATGCTGGTGGCTAGGTCTTACGCCGCAGCCCGCCCTGGGTTTCACGGCGCCGGGATTTCGACCAAGCGTAGGCCATACCCGGATTCGCGCCCAAATATTCGGTTTCTCCAGGCGTGACACATTTAGTTGCATTATGGGCTCTTTTTTGTGTTATAATTCTCGTGGCTGCTTCTTTGGTGGCATTCCGGACCTCATGGAACGCGCGCTATTCCTCCAAGCTGTTCGGACGGACCTTGAAGCAGCCTTATCATGTCCAGCCCCTCCGCCCGGATAGACCGGCGGGCGACGCCCGGAAGCGCCGCCCGCCATCCACCTCCAGAGCCAGACCGAAGTCTAGCGTTTGAACAGGGCCGGGTCTACGGTGGGGTTAGCCTTGAACTGCTTGACCTCCACCGTCGCGAAGTCCTCATCGTCATGCTTGATCGTCATGCGATGGGGCAGGGTGAAACCGTCCTTCAGTTGGTGCGACTCGATGTAGGTCTTCTGGGTGACGGGACTGCCAGTCATGGGGTTGTTCCCAGGGCTCTGCACCATCACCAGCAAATCGGTCTGCGCATCCAGGAACATGACCGTTGCCTTGTCGCCGAACCGCACCACCACGGGATGGCATGGCGTACCGGCGATCTCCATGGGCGCAAGCGCCTGGAACTCGAGGTCGTCGACCCGGCGCAGGATGTTCAACGTGTCTTCCTGCATGCGGTCGCGCATCTGCTTGATCTCGTCGGCGGACAACTCCTTGGCCTGCATACCCGCGGTCCAACCCTGGTCGCCGGCCAGGATCTGCTTCATCTCGCCGAACGGCATCTTGGTCACGATGTGGAAGTGGTCCGGCAGCTTCACTGTCTGGGCCATGGTCATCGCCATGGCGCCCATGGGGGTCTGGACCGTGACCTCCGATTCCTCGTACCAGCTCTTCAGCGCGGCGAACGCCCGGCCGCCGCACTTGTCCCGCAGCTTACGCATCAGCTCCTTGCCGCGCGCGAGGCTCTCCGGCGTCGCGGCCGGGATCTCCAGCTTGGGCGTGGGCGCAGGGATCGCAATGTCGATCTCGCGGACCGATCCGAAACGGCTGAAATCGCCGTCGAACTGCTCCGGCGTGCCGACGACCAAAAAGATCAGGTTCTCGGGCTGCCAGACCCGCCGGCAGGCCGCCTGGATGTCCGCCGGCGTCAGGTTGCGAACCGCCTGCTGGTAGCGCTGCAGGAAGTCCGGCTCGTAGCCGTACATCTCGAAGACCACCAGGCGATCGAGAATCTTGCGCTTGCTGTCGTAATCGAAGATCTCGCTGTTGAGGATGCTGTCCCTGGCCAGTTCGAGTTCCTCGCGGCTGACCGGTTCGGCCAGCATGCGTTTGATCTCGTCGAGGATGCCCTGGGCTGCGGCTTCGACCGTCTCGTTCTTGGTCATCGTGTACGCCAGAAAGGCGCCGGGGAACCGCCAGCCGGTTCCCGGCGTCGCGCCTACCGAATACGCCAGACCGCGGTTCGAGCGGATCTCCTTGAAGAGCCGGCTGGCGAAGCCGCCGCCGAGAATCTCGGCCGCCACTCGGATGGCGGCGTAATCCTCGTGGTCATTGCGGATGCCCAGATGCCCCAGTAACACCGTGGCCTGCGTCAACCCGCTCTTGGCGGCGATGTTGACCGAGCTTGGCAATTGCGGGATCGCCGGGTCGGGCGGCAACGGCGCCGGAGCCGGCGACCAGCCGGCGAAAACTCCCGCGATGCGCTCGACCATCGCCTGAGTTTCGAAATCGCCGCTGACGACCAGGAAGGCGCGGTCGGGATGGAAGAAGCGGGCGTGGAAGGCCAGCAGATCCTCGCGCGTCACGGCGTCAATGGTGTCGTACTCCGGATGCCGGGCCAGCGGGTGATCCGCGCCGAAGAGGACCTTGGGCGCCTCGCGCATGGCGATCTGCAGGGGCTCGTCGTTGCGGCGGGCGATGCTGGCTTTCTGCTCCTGCTTCGCCAGATCTAGCTTCTCCTGGGCGAAACGGGGCCGCCGCAGGATGTCGGCCAGCAGGTCGAGTCCCTGGCCGACGTCTTCGGTCAGGCAGCTCAAAAAGGCGCCGCCGGTGTCCCCGCCGATCCAGGTCTCGAGCCGCATGCCGCGGGCTTCGACGAGGGCGTCGATCTCATCGCCGGTGCGCTCGCCGGCGCCGCCGGTGCGCATCACGCTGCCGGTCATCTGCGCCATGCCGACCTTGTCGGCCGGTTCGTAGATCGAACCGACCATGATCTGCGCCGACAAGGTGACCATGGGCAGGAAATGGTCTTCGGCTAGATACAGGACCATGCCGTTGTCGAGCACGACGCGCTCGTAGGCGGGCATTTCAAAGGTGTTGAGCGGCGGGATCTTGATCTTGTCCCAGGGCTGCTTGGCGGCGGCCGTGCCGGCTGTAAGAGCCACCGCCGCGAAGATCGCCAAAAGGCCCAGGGTCATGCGATTCGTCTTCATCACGGGTCCTTTCTCAGCTCGCGCGCGGCGGCTAGGCTTCCTGTTTCTCGCTCATGGCGACGGTCCGGTTGCGCTCCTGGAAAATCTCGGCGGCGACACGGCGAACGTCCTCGCGCGTGACCGCTTCGATGCGTTCGACTTCCCGGAAAATGTTGCGCCAGTCGCCGGTCATGGCCTGCGTCATGGACAATTGGCCGGCCAGGCCGCGATTGCTGGTAAGACCGCGCAGGAAATCCGCCCGCGAGCGTTGCTTGACTCCCGCCAGTTCCTCCTCGGTGACGCCGTCGTCCGCCAGCTTCTGGATCTGCCCCAGCACGAGTGTTTCGAGCTCGGCGGCCGTGACGTCTTTCGCGGGCACGCCCAACACCGCCAGCAGGGTGCGCTGCCGGACGCCCGGGTAGCCCGCGAAGCTGACGCACTGGACCGCTTTTTGCTGATTCTTCACCGCTTCGGTGTAGAGGCGGCTGGTGCGGCCCTGGCCGAGGATGTCCGCGATAACCTGGTAGACGGGCCAGTCGGGATGATTGATGCCCTCGATCTTGTATCCGACCAACAACAGCGGCTGCGCGTCTTGCTGCAACACCAGCCGCTTCTCGCCGAGCTGATCGGGTTCTTGCGTCAAGACCGGCTGCGGCGTGCCGCCGGGGACCTTGCTGAAGTACTGGCGCGCGAACCGGCGCACGTCCTGGGCCTTGATGTCGCCGACCACGGCGACCGTGATGTTGGGGCCGATGTAGTGCTTGCGGTAGTAGTCGAGCGCATCCTGCCGATTCATGTTCTGCAGGTCGGACAGGTAGCCGATGGTCGAGTGACGGTAGCCGTTCGCCTGGAACGCGAGGTTTTGGAACTCCTCCATGAAGAGCCGCCCCATGGGGCTGTTGTCGACGCGCATGCGGCGCTCTTCGGTGACCGGCCCGTCCTTCTCCGTGTAGTACTCGCGCAGGACCAGATCGGCCATGCGGCTGCCCTCGAGATAGGCCCAGAGTTCCAGCCGGTTGCTGGGCATGCTGTAGTAATACTGTGTGAAGTCGGTCCAGGTGGACGCGTTCAGGCCGACGCCGCCGTGCTTCTCGACGATCTCGCCGTACTGGTTGCTGACCACGAACTGGCGCGCGGCGTCCTTGGCTGACTCGAACGCAGCGGCGAGCTCGGTCAGCCGGTCGGGGTCCGCGAGGTGGCCTTTGCTGCGCTCGGCCAACAAGGCGGCGAAGGCCTGGTCTTCCGCGTCCATGGCCCGCCGTTCCTGCTTGATGTCGGTCGTCCCGATGAGGCTCGTGCCCTTGAAGGCCATGTGCTCGAGCAGGTGGGAAATGCCGGTGATGCCGCGGATTTCGGCGGAACTGCCGACGCTGACGACGGTCGTGAACGAGAACACGGGCACCGAGTGATCCTCGTACACAAGGAAACGCATCCCGTTGTCGAGGGTGAACTCCTCGATCTTGTTCTGCAAATCGAGGTAGGTCTGCGCAGGCAGGTTGCAGACGCCCAGCAGCAGCATCACGACTGCCAGAGCTGTCGGTCGCAAGAGTTTCAACATGGGGATCAAGCCTCCCTGAAGGGACTCCCGCCCGAGGCGGGAAGACAGGCACCGGATTCTGGTCTGCGCTCCGGTGCGGTATCGTCGCGACGAGACGTTACACCTGGGATGAATCGACATGGGTTAGTGCTAACGTTCGCAAGCTTACCGGTACGCTATTACTCCGAACGTATCCTGTCAAAACCTTCGGTAACGGGGCGTCGGCTCAACGAGGCGCTGTCGGCGTCGCAAAAGCGGAACGGACGCGCCGCGGCGTGTCGAATTCCGACGCGCGGCCCCGCCGTCAAACGCGCCGGCGCGCGGCCGGCGGCCACCCATACGCGAACATCGCGATCAGGTTGCACCGGCCGCGAAGTCCGGTCGCCCAGCGGGAGGCCGTTCCAGGCGAGATCGATGCCCAAGGCTCGGCACAGACGTCCCGGGCCGGCGCAAAGGCCGGCGTCGCGCGCCGAGCCGCAACGCTCTCGCATGAACTCCAGGCCGACGAGCGGCTCGAGCGCCCGCACCAGAACCGCGCCCGCGCGGCCTTCCGCTTCGGCGACTAGGTTCAGGCAGTAGTGCAGACCGTAGATCAAATAGATGTATACCACGGCGGCGGGCCCGAACATCACGGCATTGCGCTCGGTGCGTCCCCTGGCGGCATGGCTCGCCGGATCCCGCTCGTCGAGATAGGCTTCGCTCTCGACGATGCGCCCGGCGCAGGTTCGGCCGCCGGCGGCGGCCCAGAGCGTACAACCGATCAGTTCGCGGGCGACGGTCACGGTATCGCGGGCGAAGAAACGGCGCGGAAGCGATCGTCGCGGCGGGAGCATGGTCACTCCTGGCGATCGAGCTGGCGCCGGCGCAGCAGATAGGTGCCCACGACGGTTGATACCGCGATGATCACCAGTAGAATCAGAACGGACTGCCAAACCGGCACCGGCGGCCGGACCAGGATACGTCCGACCAGTTCTTCCAGAATGCCGCGCAGGTCGGTCGGTTTGGCGTCCGGCCAGTGGACGAGGTTGCGCAAGTGGAAACGCAGCGTCCACTCCTGGATGCGCTGCGGTATATCGGCCACCATGTTCTCCCAGCCGAAGACCAGCAGCAAGGCCGGCACCAGCGGCCGCTTGAACCCGGCGCCGAAGCATCCGAAGACGGCCGTGTAGGCCACCGTGCCCAGCAGCGTGACGACGGTCAATTCGGCATACATGCGCATCACGTCCAGACTCAACCCGCCGAAGCCCCCGGCAATCAGCGTGATCAAAACGGCCGCGAGCGACAACACGACCAAGCCGCAGGCCACCAGGGCGGCCGCCAGCAGGCGGCCGAGATAGAGTGCGCGGCGGTTCAGCGGCCGGGTCCAGAAATAGACGAGCGTGCCTTCGGCGATCGGTTCGCTGATCGCCGGCGCCCCGAGCGCCATCGCGACGATCGGCAGCAGGAACGGAATGTACACGTTTCGCGCCAACAGATTCAGGAGCAGATCGCCGGGGGCGACGCCCGGATACCAGAGTCTGACCGCCAGCAGCAGGACGACCGGCAGCAGCAGCAACAGACCGAGGCTGAAAAGCCGCCGTCGCCGGGCCAGCTCGCGCCAGGCGGCCCCCGCGACCACGAGGATCGCCGTCAGGTCGGGTATTGCCCGCGGCGCCGGCGCGCCGCCTTGTTCGCCGGTTATGGGCAGGTCGCGGCTCATCGCGAACCTCCCGGGCTGTCGTCGGTCAGATAGCTGAAGACCGATTCCAGGTTGTCGTCGAGGGTGTGGATCTCCTCGACCGCCTGGCCGGCCGCCAGCAACTGACCGGGCAGCGCCCGATAGAAGGCCAGCGCGTGTTCGGTGCGCACGACCACCCGATCGCGACCCTCGCATTCGACGCCGGCGACGTGATCCTGGCGCACCAGGAAGGCCGCCAGCTCCCGCGGGCGTTCGCAACGCAGCGCGACCACTGTCGGATGCTCGGGGATCAGGTCGCGAATCTCGGCCACGTCGCCCTCGGCCAGAACCTTGCCGCGATGAATCAGCACGATGTTCTGCGTCATCTGCTCCACTTCAGGCAGGATATGGCTGGAGACGAGCACCGTTCGCCCTTCCCGGCCGAGCCGGCGGATGGCCGCGATGGCTTCGAGCCGGCTCTGCGGATCCATGCCGTTGAGCGGTTCGTCCAGAAAGAGGATATCGGGATCGTGCGCCACGGCCTGCGCGAGCTTGAGCTTCTGGCGCATGCCCTTGGAGTAGCCGCCCAGACGCCGGTTCGCCGCCGCGGTCAACTCGAAGCGCTCGAGCAGTTCAGCGACCCGCGGCCGCACTCGCTCGCGCGGCACCCCGGCCAGGCGCGCCAACATCGCGAGGAACTCGCGGCCGGTCAACCAGCCGGGCAACGCGTCGCTCTCGGGGCAGAATCCGATGCGGCGAAAGAGCCCGACGTGATCGCGCAAGACCAGGCCGTCCAGGCGCACCTGGCCCCGGCTCGGCGTGATCAAACCCGCCAGCAGCTTGAAGAGTGTCGTCTTGCCGGCGCCGTTCTGGCCCAGCAGGCCGATCACGCCGCCGCCGACCGCCAGCGAACAGCGGCCGATCGCCATCACCTCGCCGAACCACCTGCCGACCTCGTCGGCCTCGAGCCGCGCCGGCGGCGTGCCGATCATGATACGACCTCCACCGGCCGGATGCGGGCTCGCAGGATCGCCAGGGCGGCGATCACCGCCAGCGCGCAGAGAGCGAGGCTGGCCAACGGCGGCACGGGCAGGCGCGGCTCCGCTCCCATGAGCAGGGATCCGGCATTGTGCCAGTGCCCAAGCACGTTGGCGTACTGCAGGCCCGCAAGTCCGATGCCCTCGCCGATGGCCCCAACCATTTCGCCGCCCAGGCAGAGCACGGCCCACCACACGACGACCAGCACTGTGCGCGTGGCGAGGCTGGACAGAGCCAACAGCACCAGCGACAGACCTGCGCCGGTCAACGAGCAGAAGAGCAGCGCGCGCAGCGGGGTCATAAGCAGCAGTTCGACGCCCGTGGCGCCCGGGTCGATCAAGTAGGCGAACAGGCAGAGCAGAAGCACCGGGGCCAGCGTCACGGCAAGGTAACCGCCGAGGACGACGAGGGTCTTGCCCAACAGATAGTCGGCCAGCCCCAAGGGGCGCGAGAAGTACAGCGCCAGGCCGTTGTCCCGCCGGTCGCGCGCGATGAGTCCGGCGCCGAGGATCATGGTGAAGAGAAAGACGAAGAACCGCTGTCCCTCGAGGAAGGCCAGAAAGCCGCTCGGCGTGATGCTCGTCCACTGGCCGCCGACCGCGAGTTCCAGCAACTGACCTGCCTTGGCCTTGACGAAGATGATCGCTCCTTTGACCACGGCCGGCACCCAGGCGACGAACAGCAGCAGCAAGGTCCAGCGGTGGCGCCAGGCTCCGGTCCAGCCGCGCCTGGCGATCACCCACCAGACGGGATCGGGCCGCAGGCCCGTCGGCCGCCAATGCGTATAACCGCGCTCGTGGACCGGCATCAGCGGGCCTCCGGCTTGATCAGGCTGTGGAACTCGTCGGCCAAGGTGACCGGCCGGCGGCGCAGGCGCCGCGGCGCGTAGTCGCAGGCAGCCGCCAACTCCAGCAGCGCCCGCACCGCGCGCGCCGTCGTCGAACCGAGTCCGGCCGGCAGCTTGTCGACGTCGAGCAAGGCGGCGATGTGGCGCCCGTCTCGGTGCACTTCGACCGCCAGGCGCTTCAGTGCCTCCACAAAGGCCGCCTCGCCGCCGAAACCGGCGATCTCGAAGACATGGCGTCCGTGCAATTCGCCGGTGGACACCGACTGCCGGGCCAGCAGCCGTCCCTCCTTCAGGACCAGGATCTCGCGGCACACGGCCTCCACGTCGGCCAGCAGATGGGTCGACAGGATCACGCCCAGCCCTTTGCGCCCGGCCAGATCGGCCACCAGTTCCAGCATGGCGGCTCGACCGCCGGGATCCAGCCCGCTGGTCGGTTCGTCCAGGAGCAGCCATTGCGGATCATGCACCAGGGCGCCGGCCAGCTTCAGCCGCTGGCGCATGCCCTGGCTATAGGTCTCGCACGGGCGATAGCGCTCGTCGCGCAAGCCGACGAAATGCAGGACCTCATGCGCTCGCTGCATCGCGTCCTGGCGCGGCAATCCGGAAAGCTCGCCGAGGTAGGCCGTCAGCGCCACGCCGCTGAAGCCGGGGATGATGCCGCCGCGCTCCGGCATCCAGCCCAGCAATCGGCGTCCGGCGCGGGCATGCTTGCTCATATCGTACCCACCGACGCGGACCCGATCCGGCGGCAAGGGCAATTGGCCCAGGATCGCGCGTAACATGGTCGTCTTGCCCGATCCGTTCGGACCGAGCAGGCCCACGGCTCCGGGCTTGATGGCGCACTGGACCTCGCGAAGGACTGGTGTCGTCCGGTAGGCAAACGTGAGATCGTTGATCTCGATGGTGCATTCAGCGTCGTGCATGTCGACCTGACGGGTTCAGGGTTGGCCAGCGGCCGCAGGCGCAGGTACGGCTAAAACCGATCGTTGTTGCACAGACTCCTCGACTCGCGGCCGGTGTCATGCGGCTAGCCCGGATTATTCATGAAGGACCGCCGCCGGTGTCCTCGGCAGGATAGCCCGCAGGGGCCAGGATGCAAGCACGATGCGGGAATCGCTCTGCCCGCGCCGCGTTCCCCGCACATTGATTTCAGTTGCATAGAAACGGGGACCCGACTATTCTCTTTTCAAGGACGATCCGCTTCTCGCATCGACGTCGAAGCTGCGCGGCTGAGGCCAGCGAGCGAGTAGGTAGCCGAACGAAGCGAGCGTGAGCCATGGCGACTATCCTCGTCATCGAAGACGATCGGGAAGTGCGAGATTTCCTCGTCGAGGTTCTCACCCGCGCCGGTCATGCGGTCACTGCGGCCGCGAATGGTCGCGACGGCGTGGCGAAATTCCGCGAGGAACCCGCGCAGGTTGTCATTACCGATATCATCATGCCGGAGAAAGACGGCATCGAAACCATCCTGGATCTGCGCCGGGAGCATCCCCAGCTCAAAGTCATCGCGATCAGCGGCGGGGGGCGCTCGACGCCGGAGAACTACCTCCATTCCGCCCGCTTGCTCGGCGCCGACCGCGCGTTCCGCAAGCCGTTCCGCAACGAAGAAATCCTGGCCGCGATCAACGAACTGGTCCCCGAAGCAGCCGGTTAGGCTCCGAATCTCTCTCTCCCGTCCGGGCGAAGTCCCTTGCCAGGGTTTGTCGGCAATTCCCCGTCGGTTGTGCCGTCGAGATTGTTGCTGACAGGCGCAATCTATTGGTTATGAACCAGTTGTGAAATTACCGGCGCGCACCTGTCGATCTCGTTGCGGCGCCGGGGCTTGGGCGCCAGCCGGCAACAATCTCGACGGCACAACCTATTGCGACCGCTAGCCCAGTACCCGCTCGCCGCCGAAACGGAGAAAGCCGATGAGACGCTTCGCGCTACCCCTGGGCATTCTACTGCTGACCACCGGCGCCATGGGCCAGAGCTACGAGCTGACGATCCATCTCCGCACCGGAGAGACCATCACCATCCCCCACGACGGGATCCGGCGCCTCGAATTTGCCGGTGTCACCACCGGCCAGCCCGACCTGCAATCCGCCGCGTTCCTGCTGCTGCCGAATTTCCCGAATCCGTTCAACCCCTCCACGACCATCGCCTATGAGATCCCGGCGACGTCCCACGTCACCGTGCGCATCTACGATCTGCACGGGGCGCTGCTGAGCGAATTGATCAACAAGACCCAGGATGCGGGACGGCACGAGGTGCGCTGGGACGGCACCGGCGCCCATCGCACACGGCTGGCCAGCGGCGTCTACCTCTGCGCGGTAGCCTGCAACAGCGCCACCCTCTCCCAGCGGCTGATGCTGGTCAAGTAACCGGAGACGACCATGAGGACCGCCATACTTCTCGCCCTGGCCGCCATCGCCGCCGGGTTCTGCGTCCAGGCCCAGGAGCTGCGCGTCGTCCGGCATAACGGCGCGACCGATCAATTCCAGCTCGCCGACATCGACAGCATCACCTTCGGCGCCCCAGCCGGGTTGCCGGCTGCCGGCGACGTTCTGCGCATCCACACGTCCGACGGGGTCGTCCAGCTCATGGTGGCCGCGATCGACAGCGTCTCGTTCGCCGGCGGTCATCTGATGGTCGTCCACCAGACGAGCGGCGCCGCCAGCCAGTTCGCCCTCGCCCAGGTCGACAGCGTAACGTTCGGCAGCAGCGGAAGCGGCACCGTCGCGATCGATTTCCAGGGTGCGGCCGTCATCGTCGACAACCCCCTCGCGGAAGCCGGCGTGGCGATCGCGGTCACCGGCGCCGACGTGGTAGTCACCTCGACCGGTGTCGCTGGCATCACGTACGCGCTGTCCGGCGCCACCGGCGACGGCATGTTCAAGATCTACTCGACCGAGGATTTCGCGCTTTTGCTCAGCGGCGTCCAGATCGTCAACCAGGACGGACCGGCGATCAACATCCAGGCCGATGTGACCATCGACGTGACCCTGGCCGACGGCACCACCAGCGCCTTGACCGACGGCGTGACCTATGCGTCCGCGCCTGGCGAAGATCAGAAGGCAGCTTTCTTCAGCGAAGGTCAGCTCGTCTTTGCCGGCGGCGGCAGCCTGATCATCCACGGGCAGGGTGACAACAAGCACGGGCTCGCCAGCGACGATTACGTCGAGATCCGCGACGGCACCATCGTGGTCGCGAGCGCGGTGCGGGACGGCATCCACACCAATGAGGGCTACTGGCAGCTCGGCGGCGCGATCGAAGTGACCTCCGGCGGCGACGGCGTCGACGCAGGCGAAGGGCCGCTCGAGATCTCGGGCGGCGCGCTCACCGTCCACGAGCAGGCCGACGGCGCCGATGCGCTCAAGTGCGATAGCCTGATCCTGATTTCCGGCGGCGACGTCCACCTCACCGTGGCAGGCAACCAGGCCAAGGGGCTCCAATCCCCCGACGCTCAGCTCACCGGCGGTGCGGTGACCATCGCCACGTCCGGCGGCGTGGTCCTGGAGCCCGCGGAACTCGGCTACGACCCGTCGTACTGCACGGGCATCAAGGTCGACAACGACGTCCTGCTGGACGGCTGCGCGCTGACGATCACCGCCACCGGCGCCGCCGGCCGCGGCGTCTCCAGCAACGGCACCATCACGATCGTCTCCGGCAGCGTGCACATCACGTCCAGCGGCGGCGGCGGCACCTACATCAACGAGACGGGCGTCACGGACGCATACCACGGGCCGTGCCTGAACGCGGACGGCGATATTGTGCTGCGCGAGGGAACGGTCGTCCTGGCGCACTCGGGTTCCGGCGGCAAGGGCATCGCGGGGGACGCTGGCCTCGCCATCGGCAGCGCGACCACGTCGCCCACGTTGGAGATCACGACCACCGGCCCGCCGATCAGCATCGGCGGCAGCGAGTACGCCGAGGCGAAGGCTGTCTCGGTCGACGGCGCGCTCACCATCGCCAGCGGCACGCTGACCCTCCGCTCCGCGGACGACGCCCTCAAGTCGAAGTACTGGATCGAGATCAACGGCGGCCTGATCAACATCCTGCAAGCGGTGGAGGGCCTCGAATCGCCGAATCTGTTCATCAACGGCGGCGAGATCCATATGACGACGACCGACGACGGCATCAACGCCACCTACGGCGTCGACGGCGAGTTCAACGACGGCAGCAACTTGACCATCAACGGCGGCTGGGTCCACGTCAACGCGCCGACCGGCGACGGCATCGACAGCAACGGCAACCTCACCATCAACGGCGGAACCGTCATCGTCCATGGGCCGCCGTCACAACCCGAGGTGGGCCTGGATGTCAATGGGACGTTCCGCATCAACGGCGGCTTCACGATCGTCTCGCAGATCAACACCAACATGGTCGAAGTGCCCAGCGGCACCTCGACGCAGCGTTCGGTGCTGCTGCGCCGCACGCAGGCCCTGCCCGCGGGCACGCTCTTCCACATCGAGGACACCGCCGGCAACTCCCTGGTGACCTTCGCGCCGGCGCGCTCGTACTCGTGCATCCTGCTCTCGACGGCAAACCTGATCGCCGGGACCACCTACCGCGTCTACACCGGCGGCACCTGCACCGGCACGGTCCGTGACGGCCTCTACGAAGGCGGGACTTATTCCGGCGGCACGCTG
>Ga0334890_1000455_pt1 | contig 72977 bp, 51 predicted proteins | sample GraSluR1_MG_3_FD_207220 | JGI IMG/M metagenome (GOLD analysis project Ga0334890, IMG submission 207220) | Sludge microbial communities from methane-producing bioreactor in Wageningen University, Netherlands - Granular Sludge_31_08-R1 | ecosystem: Engineered > Bioreactor > Anaerobic >... | reverse complement strand
AAGGCGCGAGCATGCTCGTGCATGGGATCGAGCAGGATGATCTTCATGCACTCCACGTCGGACCGCTCGCACAGTCCTTCGTGATAGAGCGGCATCCGTCAGGGTCACTCGTGCCTGAGAACCGCGCTGACGATAGGACGGAGTCCCTGCTTTCCTGGGCATCGGAAGTGCTTCCTGTTCTGCGTTACGCGGTGTAACACCGCGCTAAAACGCGTCTCAGGCCGCACTGCCGACCGTCGGCAGGTCCCCGTAAACCGCGGGGTCGGCTAGGTTTATCGTAACAGCCACCGGTCGGATTCGAACCGACGACCTGCGGTTTACAAACCCGGTCCCGGGAAACCCGAAACACGCAACCAACTATAACAAAAAGGGTTGCGATTTGCAGGTTTTGCGAGAGTTTGCAATCTGTTAGGTACTTCATCGGCTCCCCTCGTGTTGCACACCGTGCAACCCAATCCCGCGTGGCATCCACGAGAGCTGGGCCTCCTGCAAGAGAACCGCTGGAAGAACGTCGAGACAGGCCGAGAGGGGCGACACCACGTTCACGAAACGATACTCCAGCGCGCGGTCAGGGAAGCGGTGTGCAAGGCAAACATCGTCAAACATGTGGGCTGCCACATGGTCCGGCATGCCTTCGCCACCCATCGGATCAAGACCGGTTAGGATATCCAAACGATTCAGGAACTCCAGGCATTTTGCGAGGGTTGGAGCGGCAAGTCCTTTGCGGCCGTGACCGGCGGCCCCCTTCCACCCGATTGCCGGCCCTGCGTTACGTGCAGGAGGGCAGAGAACTGGTCGGCTGAAGCCCGTCCCTACTTCCGGCCTGGACGGCTGATTCGATTCTGATCCCACCCACCACCGTCGACGTCCTTCCGCGCAGGTGGTCGTATCGATGGACTGCCGTGGGGCACGTACGCGCAGGACGGCGCCCTCCCGCGCGGGTGGCCGGATCACAATCGGGGCCGATCGCAGGTTGGCTCTGAGGCGTTTCGGCAGTCGGCTTCAGGCTTCGTGGGTGCCTTCGGCAGAATCCTCGAGCAGAATCGAGTGCCGCATGACCTGGGGCGCCATCTCGCCCAGAAGGGCCCCCAGATCCTCCAATTTGCGGCGGAGTGTATGTACGGCCGAACCGAGTTCGCCGCCCCGGGCGGTGTAGGCCGCCAGGGACGCGTCGGCTGCATGACACTCCTCTGCGACCTGGGCACACTTCTCCGACACCAGGGCCAGGTCGGCCAGTTTCTCACGCAGGGCCGGCGTCAACGGGTCGCCCCCCGGACGTACGCCTTGGGACTCGTCGTGTGGTTCCGGAAAGTCGGGATTCAAGGTCGGCCTCCAACGGTGGTTCAGCCGTCCGCCTCGTTCGTGTCGGCACGAACATCGACCAGGGCCTCCATGGCGGCCAGTTCCCGGCTGCTCATCACCTGCTCGATGTCCAGGAGGATCTTGACCGCCTTGCCCACCTTGCCCATGCCGAGGATGAACGACGCATCCATCGATTTGCCCATCGCCGGCGGCGGTTCGATGTTCTGGCTCTTGATGTCCAGCACCTCGCTCACCGTGTCCACGATAATGCCGATCTCCCGGCCGACGTTGATCACGATGACACAGGTCTGTTCGGTGTGCTCGGCCTCGGGCAGGCCGAACTTCAGGCGCAGGTCGATCACCGGGATCACCTTGCCCCGGAGGTTGATCACCCCCTTCATGTGTGCGGGCATCCGGGGCACGGCGGTGATGTCCATGATCTTGTTGATCTCGCGGACCTTGAGGATTTCGACGCCGAACTCCTCGTCGGCCAGTCGGAAGGTCAGAAACTTGCAGCCGGCGCCGCGCGCCTCGTCGCCCCCTTCCACTCGCCCGGCGTCCGGTTTCTCCAACAGCGTGGTTTTCATGTCTGGTTCCGCCTCGATTGTGACCCGGCCTGGGCCGGTTGGATCTTATGACGCTGATCACGGCACGGCGGGCGAACGCCGGTTCCGAGCACCGGCGTCCGCCCGGAATTTCGAAACCGGGTCCGGCCTCAGAAGTCCTTCAGGTCGCCGCCTCCCGGTACGGGCAGGAAATCCGCCTCCTCCGTGCCGGCAGTGCGCGGCGTCGTCTTGCCGGTTCCCCCCGGCTTGTGGCTGAGGGCTGCGGCGTGACTGAAATGAGCACTCGCCGGCTTCCTGCCGGCGGTCGTCTTGCCTGGCGCCCTGGCCGGCCCACCGCCGGATCCGTTGCGCTGAGCCGCGCCGCCGACCATGGCCACCAGCTCGCCGACCATGCCCTTGACCGTCTGGGCCTGGGCGGACAATTCCTCGGCAGCCGAGGCGGATTCCTCCGCACCGGCCGCGTTCTGCTGAGTCACCTTATCCATCTGCGACACGGCGATGTTGACCTGGTCCACGCCCTGGGCCTGTTCCTGGCTGGCCTGCGCGATTCCGTTGATCAGTTCGGAGACCTTGGCGACCTGCTGGACGATGGCGCTGAGCGACTTGCCCACGTCGGTGGCTACCTGGGTTCCCTGCTGGGCACGGTGCACCGAGTCCTCGATCATGCCGGTGGTTTCCTTGGCCGCCTGGGCACAGCGTTGAGCGAGGTTGCGGACCTCGTCGGCGACCACGGCGAAGCCCTTTCCGTGCTCGCCGGCCCGAGCGGCCTCGACCGCGGCGTTGAGGGCCAGCAGGTTGGTCTGGAAGGCGATCTCCTCGATGACCTTGATGATCTTGCTGATCTTGTCGGAGGAGTCGTTGATCCCGGTCATGGCTTCGTTGAGCTGGACCATGCTCTGGTCGCCCTCGTTGGCCGCCTGTCGGGTCTGAGCGGACAATTCGTTGGCCTGCTTGGCGTTCTCGGCATTGGTCCGGGTCATGGCCGCCATCTGTTCCAGGGCGCTCGACGTTTCTTCCAGCGAAGACGCCTGCTCGCTGGCCCCTTCAGCCAGTTGCTGCGAGGCGGTCGAGACCTGGGACGCCGCGTCGTTGACCTGGTCGGCGCCCTCCCCGAGTTGGGAGGCGATCCGGGTCAGGTTCCGATTGATGCCCCGGGTGATGAGCACCCCGAGGGCCATCGCGGCCACCACGCCCACAATCGCTGCGACCAGCGACACCGCCTCGAACGTGGTCGCGCGGGCCTGGCCCTGCTCGACCTCGGCATGGGCCAGGTCGCGGTTCAACTGGACAATCTGGTCCAGCAGGGCGATGGCCGCATCCTGCGATTGCGCGAGCGGACCCAGCAATTGACTCTCCGCGGAAGCGAACAAATCGTTGGATTCGTTGGCCATGGCCAGCATGGCTTCGAAATCCTTGAACACGTGTTCCATGTTGACAACCATCTCGGTCCGGTACACCTGCTGGGCTTCCTCGCGCTGGCCCTGGGCGACCAGTGTCTTGATCTTGCCGACCCCCTCGTGGAACCGGCGGTGGGGCGCATCGAAATCGCGCAGCAGGGCGTTCAACTGCTGGTTGTCCGTCTTGAACGTCGGCAGCCAGCGCCCGGCGTTACAGGCGGCGTGATCGTCGCCGCCCTCGAAATCGGCGTTCTCCATGTGCAGCAGGTGCAGGACCCGCTGTACCAGCGCGTAGTGATCCTTCGTGAACTGCTCGAGATGGCGGGCCAGGTCCCCCGGATCAGCTATGCCATTACCATCAATTTGCCGGCACACCTCCACGAACCTGTTGTTCTCGGCTCGCCAGGCTTCCCAGGCGGGAACGAACTGGTTCCACAGGGCGGCCTCCTCGGCGGTCTGGGGCAGCGGTTCGTAGACCTTCCAGGCGGCCTCGTATTCCTCCCGGGCCGAGGCCAACAGGTCGTATTGGCTCTGGCGCGCCTCGGCCGGCAGGCCGGGAATCGCCAGCGCGCGCATGTTCCCCCGGATGTTCTCCGCATTGCTCTTGATGGTCAGCAGGCTGTCCACGCTGTGCAGCCGCACCTCGCCGATCTCGTCGATGGACTGGGCCCCGCTGTATACCGCATAGAAACCCACCCCCCCGAGGATGGCCGTGATGCCGCTCACCAGCATGAACGACGCCATCAGCTTTCGTCCGATCGTCCAACCCGTACCTGTTGCCATCTTGATTCTCCTGCCCGGCGAAAGTCCGCGTGAGTCTCTCTGCCGCGCCACGCATGGCATCAGGCCGGTCACGCGCCGGCCTGTGTCACAAGCTCTGTGCAACATCAATCGGGTGTTGCCCGAGCGGGCTGAGGCGCCCAAAGGGGGTATTCTCCCAACCGTCCTATAATGATCGTATTGTGGCGGCGGCGGGATGGCGTTGGACCTGCCGCGGAGCACTCTTCGGGTGCCCGGGACAAGGGCTATGCCTCGGCCAGACCCTCACGAATGGCGAAGCGGGCCAGTTCGACGCGATCATGGATGGCCAGTTTGGCCATGATGTTCTTGGAGTGTTTGTGTATCGTTCCCTCGCTACGGTGGATCAGTCGGGCGATCTGCTTCTGCGACAGGCCGCGGGCGATGTAGCGAAGCACCTCCAGTTCGCGGTCGGAAAGCGTGGCCGCGCGCGAGCGCGCCGCTCCACACAGCCGCGGGCCGTCCTGCTCCAGAACGATCCGCGTCTTCACCTCGGCCGAGAAATGCCTCCCGCCCGCGTGGGCCGTTCGAATCGCCGCGGTGACGCTCTCGGGCGGTTCGCTCTTGGTCAGGAAGCCTGCGGCCGCAACCGCCAAAGCCTGGTCGATGTAGGCATCGTTGAAGAAGGCGCTGAGGAACAGCACCTGCGTTCCGGGGGACGTCCGGCGGATCGTGCGAGCGGCCTCGAAACAGCTCGTGCCCGGCATGTCGATGTCCATCACGACGACATCCGGGCTCAAGCGGGCGGCCGCGGCTGCCGCCTCGTCGGCATCGTTCGCCACTGCGACCACGCGGATGTCCTGCTCGTCGTCCAGTTGCTTCCGCAGCATGCTCCGGACCAGGGCATGATCGTCCGCCAGAACCACGGAAATGGGCCGGTTCACGCTTCCGACTCCTTACGATAGCGCGGGCAGGCCATCTGGGTCGCCTGCTGCTTGAGATCGCCCATGCTGAACGGCTTGCGGAGAAGGACCGTATGCCGGTCCAGGTCCTTTTCATCCACGACTTGTCCCCCGCCCGCAAAGACGATCGCCGGCGTGTTTGCCGCGCCAGTCCTCATGTCGCGCAAGCAGTCCAGGCCGCTGCGCCGGGGCAAATCGACATCCAGTACGACGAGGGAAATGCGATCGGCAAGTTCCGCAAAACGCGCCATCAGGGACACGCCGTCGGCGGCCTGGCATACCTCAAAGCCGGCGTCCTTCAGTACGCTGGCAACGAGGCTGCGGATGTTCCAGTCCTCTTCGGCCAGCAGGACGAGTTCGCCCTGGGCACGACTCGCGACGGCAACCCGATCCTCCACCGCGTCCGGCCGCTCGGCCTCGAGTACGGGCAGGGTGATCGTGAAGGTCGTGCCTTCACCGCGCGTCGAGTCGATTTCGATGTGCCCACGGTGCTCCTGAACGATGCCGTGGACGATGGCCAGCCCCAGGCCGGTCCCGAGCCCGCGTTCCTTCGTCGTGAAGAACGGTTCGAACACACGCGCCAGGATCTCGGGCGGCATCCCGGTCCCCGTATCGCTGACGGTCAGCCGGGCGAACCGCGCAGCCGGAGGTGAATCCTCGCCGACCGGTTCGAGGCGCGACCGCGGCGCCGCATCGCCGGCCAACGCATCGACGGTGATGCGCAAGGTTCCTCCCCGCGGCATGGCGTCACGGGCGTTGATCATCAGGTTCAGGATGACTTGCTGCAGCAGGACGCCGTCGGCATACAGCCAGATCGGCGGGGTCTCCGCAGGCTCCCTCACGATCTCGATCGACGCCGGCATCATGCGGCCCAGCAAATGGACGGTCTTGCGGACCAGCTCCTGCAGATCCACGCGCTGCTTTTGCGACGGCAACTTGGCGGTAAACGTCAGCAAAGACCGCGTGATACCGGTTGCCTGGCGAGCGGCTTCCTGGATGCCCTCCAGCGCATGGTTCACGTCGACGCTCTCGGCGACGGCTGCCTTGAGCAGCTCGCAGAAACCGGAAATCGCGGTGAGCAGGTTGTTGAAGTCGTGCGCCACGCCCCCGGCAAATTGCCCGACGGCCTCCAGCTTCTGCGATTGCCGAAGCTGTTCCTCCAACTGCTTGCGATCCGTGATGTCTCGTGTACTTCCACGCCTCCCGGCGTATTCCCCGTGATCGCCGTAAACGGGTGCACAGTCGTGGCTGACCCACCGTTCCTCGCCGTCCTTCGTCACGATCCGATAGTCAAGAGAGAAGGCGTCGGCAGGCTCCGACGACTCTCGAAGCAAGTGATGTTCCATGGCCGCTCGGTCGTCCGGGTGGACCATCTGCCCCAGCAGGGCCGGGTTGCGGACGAGTTCCTCGGAGCTGTACCCCGTGATGCGCTGGACTGCGGGCGAGCAGTAGATCATCTGTCCATCGCGGCCGATCCAGGTTTCCCAGTCATAGGTGAAGTCTGCAACGGTGCGGTAACGCTCCTCACTGGCCTTGAGCGTCTCCTCCGCCCGTGCCTTCTCCACAAACGCCTGAACACCCGCGAGAAAGGAACTGACCTGGGTCACATCGTGCCCGGTGTAGCCGTCCGCGTTGTTGGCCACCGCCGCCACCGCCTCTATTCGTCCCTTGACGAAATGGGGTACGACGAGGAGCGTGGTGAGTGTGACGTGCCCTTCGGGCAGTCCGCGCTTCGCGGAGTGGGGGGCCTGGTAGTCGTTCAGAATCAGCGGTTTTCGGCGCCGGACGGCCTCGCCCCATATGCCGGCTTCGCGGACGGGGAAGCGCAGTGGCGGGTCCACCGTCGCGCAGTTCTCCATTGCCTTTTCCGACCAGGCGTGGATGGTCATCACGGACTCATCCTCGTTGATGAATCCGTAGAATCCGTATTGCGAGTCGGTCATCCGGATGAGGGTGGCCAGGATATGATCGGCCACCTCTTTCGTATCGGCATTGGTGAGGGAAGCGACACTCAAGAGGGCTTTGAGTCTGCGATGGGCGGCCCTCAGTTCTTCTTCCGCCCGTTTTCGCTCCGTGATGTCCACGTGCGTGCCCAATGCTCTGACGGCGCATCCGGCGTCGTCGCACAGCACGGACGCCTGCGCGAGAATCCAGCGATAGGAGCCATCCTTGTGACGAAAGCGGAACTGGGCCTCCCAGGAGGGACGCGCCTGGGCGACCGCATCCCGGACAATCCCCAGCGTCGCATCGAGGTCATCAGGATGCACACGGCTCCGCCATTCGTCGAACCCGTCTCCGATCTCGTGTTCCTCGTAGCCGATCTGGCTCTTCCATTCCCGGGAGTAGACAACCGTGTCTGTTCGCAGATCCCAATCCCAGAAGCCGACATTGCCGGCCGCGATCGCGGTTTCCTGCCACAGCAGGGCCTCCCGCAACTGTTCCTCCGCCCGCTTGCGCTCGGTGATGTCAAGCATCGCGCCGATCATGCGCACGGCGCGGCCTCGTTCATCACGCATGACATACCCGCGGTCCAGAACCGCAGCGTAACTCCCGTCGGACTTGCGAAAACGATACTCATCCTGCCATTGCGCTTGGGAAGGATCATGAACGACTGCGTAGAACCCGTCAGCGACCCGCTGACGGTCGTCCGGATGCACGCGCTCGGTCCACCAGGCGGCGGTCTGGGGATGCCGGATGATGTCGGACCATCCGAAGACGGTGGCCCCTGCCGGGTTCCACATCTGCGAGTCGTGAACGATATCCCAGTCCCAGATGACGTCGTTGGTGGCCCTGTGGGCCAGGCGCAAACGCTCCTCGCTGATCTCCAGTTGCTCTTGGGCCTGCCTGTGCTCGGTGATGTCCTCGTGGTTACCGATCATGCGGATCGCTTGGCCGTCGGGTCCGCGTTCCACGACCTTGGCCCTGGTCCGTATCCATCGATACTCACCGCCCTTGGCTCGCAGGCGAAACTCGTTCTCGTACACGTCCGGCCCAGTGCGAAGGTACTTTTCTGCGACCGCGAGGGCCTGGTCCCGATCATCAGGGTGCATGAGACCCAGCCAGTTCTCGAAGGAGGCCGGGAACTCTCCGGGTTCGTAGCCCAGCATGGTGTAGTAACGCGGGCTAAACGTGAGCTCGTCGGCCGCGAAGTTCCAGGTCCAGATGCCGTCCGTCGTCGCCTCAAGGGTGCGCTTCAGATCCAGTTCGGCCTGTCTGCGCTCCGTGATATCGGAGACCACGGCGAATGCCCCGGCGAACCGGCCGGTGGCGTCCCGCAGCGGGGCCGCCGCGAGGCTCGCATGAAAGGCAGAGCCGTTGCGGCGGCGGAATTCGAACTCATGGTGTTCCGACTGGCCCTCCTGTCTCTTGCGGAAACACGCCTCGGCGGCCGCGATCTGCGACTCATCCATGAATTCATAGAAAGCGCGTCCCTCCATCTCCGCCACCGTGCAGCCGAGCATCTGCGCCATTCGGGGATTCACGAACGTCGTGCGCCCCGACGCATCGAGCGCCCAGATGCCCTCTTGGGCCAACTCCACGAGCTGGCGGTATCGAGCCTCGCTTTCGCGCAGGGCGTCCGCCTGCCGCTTCTTGTCCGTGATGTCGCGCGATATCCCCAGAAAAGAGACGACGTTTCCTTCGTCATCCGTCAGCGCCGAACCGTTCGAAGTGTGCCACAGCCAGCCACCGTTCCTGCATCGGAGGCGATACGTGACGTCCCGGGCACTCTTCCCGGACGCAATCACTTGCTGAAAGAATGCGTCGCATGCCGAACCGTCCTCCGGATGGACAAGATCGGCATAATGCCGTCCGAGCACTTCCGGCGGCTCGAAGCCGAGCTGGGCGGTCACGTTGGGAGATACGTACGTAAACGTGCCGTCCAGCGCCAGCGTGTAGAGGATGTCGTTTGCATTCTCCACCAAGGCGCGGAAGCGCGCCTCGCTCTGCCGCAAGGCTTCCTCCGCTTGTTTGCGGTCGGTGACGTCCTGAGCCGTGCCGAACATGCGCCTGGGCCGGCCTTGTTCGTCCCGCTCAACGGAGATCTCGTTGTGAATCCAGATCAGCCGGCCGTCTCGAGTGATCGCCCGGTAGTCGCGGCAGAGACTGTCGCCCGACGCGAGAGCCTCCCGCACCTCGCCTTCCCACGTGGCGACATCGTCCGGATGCACGAACGATCGGACAAGCTCGAATGAAGGCGGCTCCGCGCTCGGCTCCAATCCGAAAAGGCGGAAATTCTCCTCGGACCAGGTGACCTGATTCGAAACCACGTCCCACTGCCAGTCACCGACGCGGGCGATTCGCTGGGCACGCTTCAATCGCTCCTCGTTGTTGCGCAGGTTTGCCTGGGCCTGCTGGTGGTCCGTGATGTCCAAGCCGAGAATGGCGAGGCGTTTCACCGGTCCGCCCGGGTTGGGGATTGGCGCAATGATGTTCTCGATGCAGCGTCCGTTTCGCCAGTCCACGAATCGTACGGAAGTGCCGGACCGGAGGACCTTCTCGGCCTGCTGACGCCGGCTCTCGCGCAGTTCCTCCGGAATGAGAGCGTAGGCGTTGGTGCTCAGAAGGTCTTCGCGGGTAATGCCCAGCCGGGCGGCGACCTCGGTGTTGGCCTCGATCACCGTACCGTCGAACGTCATGATGAGCGCAGATTCTGGCAGCGCTTCCAGGAATGCCCTCAACGACGCCTCCGAACGAACGGCCTCACTGACGTCCTCCACGAAGACGAGCACCCTTCGCCGGCCGGAATCCTCAAGAGCCGCCGTCGAGACCAGCAGATCGACCGGACCGTCCTCGCCGTCACGCCGCAAGGGCAGCCGCGCCTGCACACGGCAGCGTGCCTCGCCGGTTGCGTGCGTATCGAGAACCGTCTCACGAACCTTGCATTTCCCGCACGAGGGCCCGAAGCCGCATCCCCTGGGATCCGCCAGCGCGTTGAGGCACCGCAGCGCATGGCCTGCGCGGTGGCCGTGCATTTGCTCCGCCGGCTGATCCGCCAACGCCGCGGCTGCCCGGTTGGCGCGGATGACCTGCAGATCGTGATCGACGATGACCGACACCAGAGGAGCGAAGTCCAAAACCGCCGCAGGCCAGTCGTAACCCTCGACAACCGTCCCTCTCTCGTGCCCCGTGACGGCCGGCCGGCTCGACGGTCGTTCGCCCTCGTCCCCAGGGTTGGCCTCCGCGTTCCGGAGCGCCTCAACGGCCTGCTGCAGCCCGGCAACGACCTCGGTCAGCAACTCCTCCGCCTGACCGCCATTTCCACCGATACGCTCCAGGAGATCCTGCAAACGCCGCCGCACCGCTCCGGTTCCTTCCGGAAGGCACTTGCCGTCCATGTCAAGCTCCTGTCGAACTGCCGAGGTGAACCGAAGGCGAACGAGCTGGATGGGGCACAAAAGAGGTGACGGGGTGCAAACACCCTCCCGTCGCACAGCGGCTCAAGTATCCCTTTACCGGCAAGCGCAAGGCGCGTCAAGGAACCCCGCCTCGTTCATGGTGCCGTTCGGGCCCGATGCGTTTCGTCTGCGGCTTCCTGATCGCGCCCGCTCAGCGTGCATGCCGCATTCTTCACCCGGGCCGTGATGCGACGGTCAGCCCTGATGGGAACGTAACCATTCGTTTTGCTTTGCCTGAGGAACACTGGGGCGTATGGCTCCTGAAGAAGGTGGGGGTGTTATAAGACGTTTCATAAGCCGATAGGCGGACCGAGTCCACCTCTTGACTCGATCCATAATTGGACCTATAAAGAAGCCATGCAGGACGACCCGGCCAGCCTTCTCCGCGAACACGGCATCCAGGTCACGGCCCAGCGCCTGGCCGTGCTGCGAGCGGTTTCGGCTCGCCCCCACGGCACGGCAGACATCATCGCCGAGGACGTTCGCGCCGATATCGGGGCGATCTCCCGACAGGCGGTGTACGACACGCTGGGCATTCTGGTCGAGAAGGGCCTCATCCGGCGCATCCAGCCCTCCGGGTCGCCGGCACGCTACGAGGACCGGGTCGGTGACTACCACCACCACATCATCTGTCGCACCTGCGGAAAGACGGTCGACGTTGACTGCGCCGTCCGCGGAGCGCCACACCTGACCGAGGACGCCCGCTCGGGGTTCCGGATTGACGAGGCAGAGGTGATCTACTGGGGCGCCTGCCCGGAGTGTCTCGCGGAGAGGCCGCGGGCTGAGGATTGAGCGATCGTTGAGCGACACGTTGAAGGCTGATCACAAGCCGTACATTTGAACACGAGGAGAACACACATGACCAATGACACAGTTGCAGTCACCTCCCCCGCAAAGAACGGGGCCGTACGTTGCCACACGGCGCGACGAGGCCGAGTGGTAACATTGGCTGGGCTTCTTGCCCTGGCGCTCGGCATCTGGGCAGGGGCGAATGGCGACGTCGCGTCGGCGCAATCCGCGCCCGAGAAGCAGGCGGAGACCGGCGGCAAGTGCCCGGTGACGGGCATGCACGCCCAGTCCGATCGATATGCCCCCGCGCGGGCCATGTCGCTTCGGGACTGGTGGCCGAATCAGGTGGACCTCCAGATGCTCCATCAGAATTCGCCCCTGAGCAACCCGATGGGTGAGGCATTCAACTACGCCGAGGAGTTCAAGAAACTGGACCTCGCCGCCCTGAAGAAAGACCTCGAAGCGCTGATGACGACATCGCGGGACTGGTGGCCGGCGGACTACGGGCATTACGGGCCGCTGTTCATTCGGATGGCCTGGCACAGTGCCGGCACGTATCGCGTGTCCGACGGCCGGGGCGGCGCATCCGACGGCACGCAGCGTTTCGCGCCGCTCAACAGTTGGCCGGACAACGCCAACCTCGACAAGGCGCGTCGGTTGCTCTGGCCGATCAAGCAGAAGTACGGCCGCCAGATTTCCTGGGCGGACCTGATGATTCTGACCGGGAACGTGGCGCTCGAATCGATGGGGTTCCAGACGCTCGGGTTCGCCGGGGGCCGCGAAGACGTCTGGGAGCCGCAGACCGACGTTTACTGGGGGCCCGAAACGGAGTGGCTCGGGGACAAGCGATACAGCGGCGACCGCGATCTCGAGGATCCTCTCGCCGCCGTTCAGATGGGCCTGATCTACGTGAACCCGGAAGGGCCGAACGGCAACCCGGACCCCCTCGCCTCGGCACGCGACGTCCGCGAGACCTTCGCGCGCATGGCGATGAATGACGAGGAGACCGTCGCGCTTGTCGCCGGCGGGCACACGTTCGGCAAGTGTCACGGTGCGGGGGACCCGGCACTTGTCGGCCCGGAACCCGAAGCCGCCCCGATCGAGGAGCAGAACCTCGGATGGAAGAGCCGCTTCGGAAGCGGCAAGGGCGCCGATACGATCACCAGCGGCATCGAAGGCGCCTGGAAGCCGAACCCGACCACGTGGGACATGGGCTATCTCCAAGTGCTGTTCCAGTACGACTGGGAGCTCGTCAAGAGCCCGGCCGGCGCGTATCAGTGGCTGGCCAAGGACGTGTCCGAAGAGAACATGGTGGTGGATGCGTTTGACCCGTCCAAGAAGCATCGGCCGATGATGACCACGGCAGACCTGGCGTTGAAGTTCGACCCGATCTACGAGCCGATTGCGCGGCGTTTCCTCGAGAACCCGGAGGAGTTCGCGGACGCGTTCGCCCGGGCGTGGTTCAAGTTGATCCACCGCGACCTGGGCCCGCGCTCGCGCTATCTCGGCCCGGATGTTCCGGCCGAGGTCATGCTCTGGCAGGACCCCGTTCCCGCGGTTGACCACGAGCTGATCGGAGACAAGGACGTCGCGGCCCTCAAGGGCCGGATTCTGGAGTCCGGCTTGTCTGTTTCGCAACTGGTTTCGACCGCCTGGGCGTCTGCGGCCACGTTTCGAGGCTCGGACAAGCGAGGCGGCGCCAACGGCGCCCGTATTCGCCTGGCGCCGCAGAAGGACTGGGAAGTCAATCAGCCGGCCGAGCTGGCAAAGGTGCTCCGCACGCTCGAGCAAATCCAGCAGGAATTCAACGGCTCGCAATCCGGCGGCAAGAAGGTTTCGCTCGCCGATCTGATCGTCCTGGGCGGATGTGCGGCCGTCGAGAAGGCCGCGAAAGAAGCCGGGCACGACGTTCGGGTCCCCTTCTCACCGGGGCGCACCGACGCGTTGCAGGAAATGACCGACGTGAGCTCTTTTGCCGTGCTCGAACCGACCGCGGACGGATTCCGCAACTACCTCAGAGCGGGACACAGCCGGCCGGCGGAGGAACTGCTCGTGGATCGGGCGCAGTTGCTGACGCTGACCGCTCCCGAAATGACCGTGCTCGTCGGCGGCTTGCGGGTCCTGAAGGCGAACTTCGCCAATTCCCAGCACGGGGTGTTCACCAGGCAGCCTGAGACCCTGCGCAACGACTTCTTCGTGAACCTGTTGGACATGAGCACGGAATGGCGGAAGTCCGACAAGAACGAGGGTGTCTTCGAGGGGCGCGACCGGAAGACGGGCGAGCTCAAATGGACCGGCACGCGGGTCGATCTCGTGTTTGGCTCGCACTCCCAGCTTCGGGCCATCGCGGAAGTCTACGCCAGTGCCGACGGACAGAAGAAGTTCGTCCATGACTTCGTCGCGGCATGGAGCAAGGTGATGAACCTCGATCGCTTTGACCTGGCCGACTGATCGCTGCGGGCAACGACCGTTCGCCACGGATGCCCATCCTCCCGGATGGGTGCGCCGGCGAGAGGGTGTGGACCCGCGTTCGTGAGAATGGCGAGCGGAGAGACTTCTTGTCGTGTGAGGGTCCGGTACCTTCGGGCGTGGGCGTCGCTGCCGGCCCCGACCGGCGCCGGTCCCCCCGGCAGAGACTCCGGCGCTCGCGGCGTGGAGCGACCGCCTACAGCAGACGTTGCAGCTCGGTCACAACCGTGTCGATGTCGGCTTCCGTCAGCCGGGCGTGGAACGGCAGCGCGATCGTCCGAGTGGCCACCGCCTCGCAGACAGGGAAGCTGCCGTCGTGATAGCCGAACTGCTCTCGATAGAACGGCTGGAGGTGGATCGGCACGAAGTAGTTGTTGCAGCCGATGCCCTTCGCGCGAAGCTGCGTCAGCATCCGGTCCCGGTCCGCCTGGGTGTATCGATCGTCCAGCCGCACGACGAAGACGAACCAGCTTATGGCGCAGTCGGGCAGGATGTGCTGCGTGCGCAATCGGGATTCGCCGGCCAGACGTTCCAGGTACATCTGAGCCACCCGCGCCCGGCCGGCCAGGATTTCCTCGACCCGCAGAAGCTGGGCCAGCCCCAGGGCGCAGTTGATGTCGGACAGCCGGAAGTTGTAGCCCATCCGTTCGTGGGCCAGCCAGCCGCCGTCCGCGCCGCGGCCCTGGTTGCGCAGAGAACGGCACAGGTCGGCCAGCGTGTCATCGCTGGTCACGATCATCCCGCCTTCGCCCGTGGTGATTTGCTTGTTCGGGTAGAACCCGAACACGCCCGCGTCACCGAGGGAGCCGGCGGGCCGGTCCTTGTACCGACCGCCGAGGGCCTCGCACGAGTCCTCGATGACCCGGAGGTTGTGCTTGCGGGCAATGGCGCGGATCGGGTCGAAGTCCGCCACCTGCCCGAACACGTCCACCGCCAGGATGGCTTTCGTCCGCGGCGTGACGGCCGCCTCGATGCGGGACGGATCGATGTTCCACGTCTGCGGGTCGATGTCCACAAACACGGGCCTGGCATTCTCGAACAGGATGCAGTTGGACGACGCGATGAAGGAGAACGGCGTGGTAATCACCTCGTCTCCCGGGCCGATGCCCAGGGCCCGGATGAGCATGTGCAGCCCGGCCGTCCCACTGCAGCAGGCCACCGCGTGCTTCGTGCCACAGTACGCCGCAAACCGCTGCTCAAACTCGGGCACCTTCGGCCCCAGCGACAGCGAATCGGTCTTCAGCACCGCCACAACCGCGTCGATCTCGGCCTGGGTGATGTCCGGCCGAGCCAGATGGATTTCCATGTGCCACTCCCCTGCGTCCACCGCCCGGACCCTCCGCCCCGGCGGCGACGGATCGGGCATTATACTGTCTTCCCTACGCCTGCCCAGCCGGGCAGGTTCGTCTGCCGCCGGGGTCCTTGTGGCTATCGCAATCGCGAGCGGAGGATCCAGAGAAACAGAGGTGCACCGACCATCGCCGTCACCACCCCGATGGGCAGGGAGGCGGCCGACATCTCGCGGGACACCAGTTGCCCGTACCACGCGGGCAGCAGGGCGGTGAGCCAGTCGCAGGCGATCAGGAACGTGGCACCGGCCAGCGCCGAAGCCGGCAGCAGGACCCGATGATCCCCCCCCAGCACCAGCCGCACCGCGTGCGGCACGATGAGCCCCACAAACCCGATCGGTCCGCAGATGGAAACAACCGCCGCGACGGCCAGCGAAGCCACGACCAGGCACAACCCCTGCAGCAGGCCGGTCCTCACGCCGCGCGTGGCGCTGACCTCATCGCCCAGTTCGTACTGGTTCAACGCCCGGGCCTGCGCCAGCAGAACCAGCCACGCCGGCGCCAGCACGACCAGCAGTGCCCGAATCTCCACCTGTCCGACCGATTCCACGCTTCCCATCATCCAACGGACGATCTGGTAGGTTTCGTACACGTTGGCCAGGTGCGTGACGAACATCATCAGGGCGGAGCAGAAGAAACCGATCGTCACACCCGCCAGAAGCAGCGCGTTGCCGCCCAGTCGGCGGGACGTGCGGGCCATCAGCCAGATCGCCAGCAGCACCGCACCCGATCCGGCGAACGCCCCCCACGACACGGAGGATATCCCGAGCAGCGCCGCCTGCCAGCCGGCGGTCATAACGATCAGGGCGCCCAGCGATCCGCCGCCGGCGATGCCCAGCGTGTACGGAGTGGCCAGCGGATTCCGAAACAGCGTTTGAAACACCGCGCCACACAGGGCAAGCGTGGCGCCCGCGACCAGGGCCTTGAGCGTCCGCGGCATGCGAAGCGTGAAGGCGATGTGGTACGTCACCGAGTCCAGGTCACCCGCGAACCAGGCCCGCCAGGCTTCCACCACGCCGATGGGCTGCGAGCCGATCCCGGGGCTGATCAGCACGGCCAATGCCAGGATGGCGACACAGACGCCAACGGCGACGGCGAATCGACTGGCCGTCAGGTGTTTCATGAGCCGGCCTCCGGAAGGCGCTCCATCGGCAGTACCCACCGATGCCGCCCGTCCGCGTCGGCATGGGCGGCGAACCGAACGTGATACACGGCCTGCAGCACGAGCGGGCACAACACGGCGTCGCACGGGCCGCAGGCGGCCGGCCGACCGTCGTGCAGAAGCAGGATGCGGTCGCAGTATCGCCCCGCGAGGTTCACATCATGGGTGGCCGCCACGATGCTCAACCCGGTGTCCCGGGCGTGCTGCCGCAGCAGATCAAAAATCGCGAACTGGTGGTAGAGATCCAGCGCCGCGGTGGGCTCGTCCAGCACGAGCACCCTGGGTTGCTGAGCGAGGGCTGCCGCCACATGCACGCGCTGGGCTTCGCCACCGGACAGCGTTTCCATGCGGCGGTCGGCAAAGGCCGCGGTGGCGGTGGCCTGCATCACGTGTTGAACCGCCGCCAGGTCCTCGGCGGAATCAAACAGCACGCTGCGGCGATGCGGGTGTCGGCCCAGCAGCACCACTTCTGCGGCCGTCGCGAATGCGGGGGCGAACGGCTGCTGTGGTAGAAACGCCACGTGGCGGGCGCGATCCCGGGACGGCGTTTGTCGCAACGGCCGGCCGGCCAGCCGGACTTCGCCCGCAGACGGGACCAGCAGGCCCACCATCACACGCAGAAGCGTGCTTTTGCCCGCGCCGTTGGGACCAAGAACGCCCCAGAATTCGCCCCGCTGCACGGCCAGATCGACGGGGCCCAGAAAATCCGGTCGATCCGGGAAGCCGGCTCGCACCCCACACAGGGCCAGCGCGCTCAACGGGGTGGCGGCGGGCTCACTCACGGCCCACCTCGGGATGAAGCAGGGCCGCGATTCTGTCCGCCAGGTGAACCACGCGCGGCGACGGGATGAGCACGTAATCTTCGGTCAAAACGTGAATCCGACCCGTCCGGACGGCCGGGATCGTCGGAAGCGATTGCCATTGGGCGGGCATGGCGGCGGTCGCGGCCGAATCCGCCCCGGGCACGGCCTCCAGGATGACCGTCGGGCCTCGTGCGACGATTTCCTCGACGGTTACCTGCGGGTACGCGATGTCGAGTTCTCCGAAGACGTTTCTGCCGCCGGCCAGCTCAATCACGTCGTGCAGGTACGATCCCCGTGCCGCCGTGGTGATGTCGGCCAGGCGGTCCGGACTTCGGATGGTCAGCAGAACGGAGACGGGCGGACGGTCGGCAACCCGGTGTTGCACAGCGTCCAGATCGTCGCGCAGCCGCTGCGTGAGGCGGATCGCGGCGTCCCGCCGATCGCAGAGCACGCCCAGCCGTTCCACGGCGCGATACAGGTCGGGCAGCGTTTCCGTGGGGTCGTGATAGACGCGGATGCCGCGAGTTCGGCAGAGTTCTTCGAGTTTCGCCTGTCGGCCGCGAAGAATGACCAGATCCGGCTGAAGGGTCAGAATTCGCTCCAGATCCGCATCGCGCAACCCGCCAACGCGAGGCAACTCCGCCAGGGCGGGCGGGTAAACTGCGAAATCGCTGACGCCCACCAACCGCGAGCCGGCCCCCAGCTCCCAGACGATTTCTGCTGCGTTGGGGGCCAATGCCACGATTCTGGACGCGATCGCGTCCGGGTGTGGCGCCTCTCCCGTTCGGTCATCTGGCGTGCATCCAGCCGCAATTGCCGTCAGAACAAGAAGTTCCACGCCAACTCGTCGTGAAACCGCTTTCGTTGGCGGAGAATAAGGCACGCAACTTACTCCGGGTTCAGATGCGCCGTCATCAGACCCCAATCGGCCGTGCCGGTCAAGAATCCTGCTCACACCGACGCGAATCCTGGAGTGGGCGACTGCGGCTGGCATGGATGGGTCAGGATGGCCGAATGTTCCCGCCTCGTCTCTCGTCAGGGGCCACGATTCGTGGCGGCCCATCCCTGGCCTGCGATCCACGGTCTCTAAAAACTTGCATTCCGTGCTTGCATCGGTCTGAGGGTCCGTGTAAACTTATCTTCGGTTGAGGAAGAGAGGAGGGAGCCATCGCGGTTCGCCGCGATGCCGGTGGAGCGGAGTACGGAAGGGAAACGAGGTATCCTTGGCGGTGTCTCGCCGCCGTTCACCGCGACACACAGAAAAAAAGAGAGCAAGCTCGGCCGGCGGCTTTGTCGGTTGAGAATCATAGATCTCTCTCTCTCCCTCCCAGGCTTGGGCTGTTCCGAATAGGGCAGCCCCAGCCCATTTTTACGGACAGCGCGGTCGGGTCCGCGAGCCTGCCCGATTCCGGCCACGCCATCGGGCCAGTGCCTCGACCAACAGTTACCGCGCACGCACCAGCCCATCGTCGTCGACTTCGCTCGTCGGCACTCGCGACGCCATGAATGATCGCGCGAGACAGCAACAGCGGTTCCGCCATCTGAATGCCGGACGCGTGACGAGGCTTCACTGCTGCCACCGCTGCCACGCCGGCCACAAAGACCAGGAAGGTCCCACACCGGCCCACCAGGTGGACTTGGCCCGGTTTCCCGCTTCCCATAGACTCGGCTGCGTCTGGTGGACGCGTCCGTGCGCCCGCACGGCGCTCAGACAGGGAGGAGGTGCGGTCCCGTGTTCAGCAGGTTCTTGAGGATCGGAACCAGGACTTGGCATTCCGGCACTCAGCCTCTTGTCGTGCTGCTGCTCCTGGGGTATTGCGGTGGCGCCATGGCAGACGCGCCAGACACAAGCGCTCCGGTCATCAGCCATTTCGTGCCGGCGGACAAGCAACTGCCGCGCGGGTGGGTGCAGTCGCTCTTCGAGAAAGGCGGAACGCGCGCCTGCCGCGGCAAGGAACTGGACCTGATCGGTATGCCCATCGGCGGCATCACCGCCGGCCAGCTCTACCTCTGCGGCGACGGCACGCTCGGCTGCTGGCAACTGTTCAACCGCGACTACTTCTCCGGATACGGCCGGGACAACTACCACGGCCGCCGACCGACCCATCCGGTGGACCAGGGCTTTGCCGTGCGCGTGGGCGGCGACCGCGGCCCGCGCGTGTTCCGGCTCAATCGCCAGGACTTCGCGGACGTCGAGTTGATCGGCGAATATCCCATCGGCCGCGTGACGTATCGCGATCCGGAGTGCCCGCTCCGCGTGGAGCTGGAGGCCTTTTCTCCGTTCATCCCGCTGAATGCGGCGGACTCGGCCCTGCCGGCCACCATCCTGAACATCACGCTGCGGAACCCGTCCGACCGGCCGGTGGTCGCCGAAGCCGTCGCCTGGCTGGAAAACGCCGTCTGTTTCGACAATGCATCCTACGTCCGCGGCCGGCGCCGTACGCGAATCCTTCAGGATCGCAATCGCACATACATCGTTCATGCCGTGCAGCCGTTTCCGCCGGACGAACTGCCGGACGTGCGGCCGCCTCTCGTGCTGGCCGACTTCGAAGGCCGGACGTACGGCGAGTGGAAGGCCGAAGGCCAGGCGTTTGGTGACGGGTCCGCCCGGGGCGCTCTGCCGCACCAACAGCCGGTGACGGGCTTCCTGGGAGAGGGGCTGGTCAACAGTTTTCACGGCGGAGACGAGAGCACGGGTTCGCTCACCTCGCCTTTGTTCACGGTCTCCCGCCGATTCATCAACTTCTGCCTGGGCGGCGGGCAGCACCCCGAGCAGGCCTGCATCAACCTGGTCGTCGACGGGCAGGTCGTCCGCAGTTCCACCGGCCGCAACCGGGAGCAACTGGAATGGGAATCGTGGAACGTCGAGGATCTCGAAGGCCGGGAGGCGAGAATCGAGATCGTTGACCGGGCCACCGGCGCCTGGGGCCACATCAACGTGGACCACATCGAACTGGCAGACCAGCCGCGCGGGGGTCCGACCGGACCGCTCGAGAAATTCCCGGACTACGGCATGTTCGCCCTCGCCCTTGCCGAGGGGGAGGCCCAGGGCTCCGCGCGATGGGGGAACGACCCGGTTCCGCCGAAGCCGCCCGTGGGCATTCCGCCGCTGACCGACCAGGCCTATCCGGCCCGGGAGCGCGGCTGGGGTGAGATCACGACGGCGCCGCTGCATCTTGGTCCCGGCGAACAGCAGACGCTGACGTTCGTGCTGGCGTGGCATTTCCCAAACCTGGGCAGTCATGGCCGGCACTACGCCCGGCGCTTCTCGGATGCTGTCGCCATCGTCAACCACATTCTGGACCATCGCGATCGACTGGTGGACCAGACCCGGCTGTGGCATGAGACCTTCTACGACAGCACCCTGCCGCACTGGCTGCTGGATCGCATCGGCTCGACCCTGGGCAACCTCGCCACGGGCACGTGCTACTGGTGGGCCAACGGGCAGTTCTGGGCGTGGGAGGGTGTGGGTTGCTGCGAAGGCACCTGCACGCACGTCTGGAACTACGCCCACGCCCTGGCCCGGCTGTTCCCGGAGCTGGAGCGCAGCGCCCGCACGTTCCAGGACCTGGATCAGGCCCTCTGCGATGACGGGCTGGTGGGGTTCCGAGGCCGCTGCAGCAAGAACGCCCACGCCGCGGACGGCCAGGCCGGCACCGTGCTCAAGTGTTATCGCGAACACCAGATGTCCGCGGACGACGCGTTTCTTCGCAAGGCGTGGCCGCGGATTCGAAGGGTCCTGGAGTACGCCATTCAGCACGACGGAAACGACGACGGCCTGATCGAGGCCAGCCAGCACAACACGTACGACATCAACTTCGAGGGGGCCAACACGTTCGTCGGCTCGTTATACCTGGCCGCCCTCCGAGCCGGCGAAGAAATGGCTCGCGAGGTCGGCGACGACGAATTCGCCGCGAGGACCCGGGCCATCTTCGAAAGCGGTCGCCGCTTGACGATGGAACGGCTCTTCAACGGGGAGTATTTCATCCAGGATGTCGACCTGGAGCAGCACCCGAAGTTCCAGTACGGCCCCGGGTGCCTGTCCGACCAGGTGTTCGGGCAGGGGTGGGCGCATCAGCTTGGCCTGGGATACCTCTACCCGCCAGACCCGGTGCGCAAAGCCCTGGAGTCGGTGTGGCGCTACAATTGGGCCCCCGACGTCGGCCCGCACAATGCGGCGCATCCCCCCGAACGCGGGTTCGCCTTTCCCGGCGAGGCCGGGCTGTTCATCTGCACCTGGCCCAAGAGTGCGTACCTGGCCGAGGGCGTTCGATACCGGGAGGAAGTCTGGACGGGAATCGAGTATCAGGTGGCAGGGCACATGATCTGGGAAGGCATGGTCCCGGAAGCGCTGGCCATCGTCCGGGCCGTCCACGATCGGTACCATCCGCTCAAGCGGAACCCCTACAACGAAGTCGAGTGCGGTGACCATTACGCCCGCGCACTGGCCAGTTGGGGAGTCCTGACGGCCCTGGCCGGCTATGAATACCACGGACCCCGCGGACACCTGGGCTTCAACCCCCGCCTGACCCCGCACGATTTCCGAAGCGTTTTCACCGCGGCCGACGGTTGGGGCACCTTCACGCAGCGGCGAGATGACGCCGGCCAGCACAACCGAATCGACGTGCGCTGGGGTCGTCTGCGGCTGAAATCGCTCGTCCTGAATGTGCCCCGGACGGACCACGCCGACGCGCCACAAGTCCGGATCGGTCGAGAGCCCGTGGCCCTCCGCACGGAGACTCTGCCGGACGCGCGCACGCAGATTCTCTTCGAACCGGAGGTGGTCGTCCGCCCGGATCAGCCGTTGCAGATCACCTTTGCCCGGTGAGGACCATGCTTCGGGCGCCCATCACGGGAGTTTTTGCGGCCCCTTTGGAAAATCCGCTTGACACCCGGTGCCGGCGCGTGTAAGTTTGGTATTCGTTAGGTATTCGGAAAGGACCACGGGGGCGGTATGCGGCTGTTTGTGGCCATTGAGCTGGACGGTCGGATCAAGGATGCATTGGGCAGGGCCCAGGCGTTGCTGGCCGCGCACGATCGCGCGGTTCGCTGGGTCACTCGGGACCAGATGCACCTGACGCTGGCGTTCCTGGGCGAGGTTCCGGACGGGCGTGTGCCCGTGGTGTGCGACGCCGTCCGGCGAGCGGCGGGCCGATGCCGGCCGTTCGACCTGACGGTGAGCGGCGGCGGGTGTTTCCCGCCGGGCGGCGGCGTGCGGGTGGTCTGGGTGGGGGTTCAGGAGCCGACCGGGCGGCTGCCGTCGCTGCAGGCGGCGGTGGCGGAAGAGTTGGACGCGGTGGGCTTCCCCAAGGAGGGCCGGCCGTTCTCCCCGCATCTGACGCTGGGGCGCGTCCGCGACGATCGGACGAGGGGCGGGCTGCGGGCAGACGTGGGGGCTCTTTCGGTCCCCCCCCTTGGGCAGAGTGTGTCGGCCATTCGAGTGGTGGCTTCGGAACTCCACGCCAGCGGTGCGCGGTACAGCACCGTGGCAGAGTGTGCATTGGCGGGTGCATCGTAACGTCGAGCATCAGCCGTGCGGGTGGGGATGCGTATGGGCGATCGCCGCCGACCGCCGGCGCGGACGGACGGCGCGAGTCGGTGTCTTTCAACACGAGGTGCAAAACACCCATGGCAAAAGAGTCGCCAGTCGAAAAGGACAAGTCGCTCGAGCGGACGGTGCAGCAGATCGAGAAGACGTACGGCCAGGGCGCCATCATGCGCATGGACAAAATGCGGTCGGAAATCGACGGCATTTCCACGGGTGCGCTGTCCCTGGACCTGGCGTTGGGAGGCCACGGCCTTCCGCGCGGCCGCATCGTCGAGCTGTTCGGGCCGGAGTCGTCCGGCAAAACGACGCTCGCCTTGCACGTGGCCGCCGCCGCGCAGAAGGCCGGCGGCATCGCCGCGGTGGTGGATGCCGAACACGCGCTGGATCCCGGGTGGGCCCGCAAGTGCGGCGTCAACCTGGAGACGCTGCTGGTTTCCCAGCCGGACTCCGGGGAGGAAGCGCTGGAGATCACGGAGATGCTCGTGCGCAGCGGCGCCGTGGACGTGATTGTCGTGGACTCCGTCGCAGCCCTCATCCCCCGAGCGGAGATTGAAGGCGAAATGGGCGATACACACGTGGCTCTGCAGGCCAGGCTGATGAGCCAGGCCCTGCGCAAGCTCACGGCGGCCATCAGCAAAACACGCACGCTGGTCATTTTCATCAACCAGATCCGCATGAAGATCGGCGTCATGTTCGGAAACCCGGAAACCACGCCCGGCGGGCGCGCCCTGAAGTTCTACAGCTCCGTCCGGCTCGACATCCGACGGATATCGACTTTGAAGGAAGGTGACCAAGCCGTCGGCAACCGGGTGAAGGCCAAGGTCGTCAAGAACAAGATGGCCGCCCCGTTCCGCGAGGCGGAGTTTGACATTCTCTTTGACTCGGGGGTCAGCCGGGAGGGGGATCTGATCGATCTGGCCATCACCCACAATATCGTCGACAAGAGCGGTGCGTGGTTCAGCTTCGGGCAGGTCCGGCTGGGCCAGGGACGCGAAGCGGCGCGAGCTTTCCTGCGTGACAACCCGGACCTGGTTCGTGAGATTGAAGCAGGCATCATGGCCCGCGAGCGAGCCCGCGCCGAACAGAAAGAGGCACGGGCCGCATCTGCTTCGGCCAAACCGGCCACGCCGGCCGCAAACCCGCCGGCTCTCAAGGCCGCCCCGCCGGTGAAGGCCGTGGCCGCGCCCGTCAAGGTGGCGAAGAAGTCGCCATTTCCGACCAAGCGGAAGCGTGCCTGAGGCGCAGCCCCTTCCAGCGCCGCGAGGGACGCACGCGCGGGCAGTGACTTGTTGCCGTCGGATTCACGCGGCCCGCCTGCGGGACGACATGCAGTCCCACTTCGCGCCTTGTCTCCGTCGACAGGATGCAGTTCCGGCCGGGGAGCATGGCGTCGCCGAACCCGAGGCGAAACGACTGCCGGGAGGCGGAGTTCGCATAGACGTCGGTGCAGGGCGGGCATGGGCAGCCACCCGTGCGCAAGGCACGCAGGGGCCCCCATGCGAAGCGGCGTCCTTATCCCCGTCAAAAAAAATTCACTGCAAGTTCATAAACTGCCACTTGCATTACGGTGTGGCTTAATATACACTCCTTAGAAGAAGGATGGCGATGCGAGGGATGGACGACAGATCGCAACCTGTCCAGCGGGTTGCGTGCTCTTGGGAGCAGCGATAAGTTCTTTCGCCATTGTTCCTTAGGGTTGAGACGACGTGTGGGCGGGGGCCTTCGGGAACCGCGGCCGTCTCAAGCAGAAACGCAGGGTTTGAGAGAGCTCAACCGACTCAGTCACGTATGCGTGCGGCAGGTCATTCGACGCTCACGGAAGTTTTTCGAGTGTTCGTGGACATCGGCGACACTCGCGTCTATGGAAGGCTTCGATTTGTCCGATGCCGCTGTAACGATGTAAAGGGACCGTTGAGTCATTGTATCTTGTCCGGGCTGCGCGCGCCGGTGCGGCGGCGTGACGGGTGACGAGCGAGGCGGCCCGGCATCCGGTCGGATACATCGGCAGAGGCTTGCGTTCGACGGGCGGATCCAGGTTGAGTCCACGAAGTGGAGAAGACCGAAATGGCAGTTCGACACCACATCAAGGTTCTGGTCATCGACGATGACGCATCGGTGTGCAAGACGCTCGGCCTGCTTCTGGCGGACCACGGGTATCGCCCGCGCACCTTCACGGAAGCGGAGAAGGCGCTGGAGACCGCCCGCGAGGAATCCTTCCAGATCGCCCTGGTCGACCTGCGAATGCCCGACATTGACGGCGTGCAGGTCGTGGAGCGCCTGCGGGACCTGGATGAACGCATGAGCATCATCGTGATGACGGCGTATCCCGACCTGGAGACGGCCACCCAGACCATGCGGTTCGGCACGTGCGACTACATCCCCAAGCCGTTCAAGCAGGATGAACTGGTCGCCGCGATTGACCGCGCCTGCCAGCGGCTGGGCCTGATCTACACCAGCGAGGCGGAGCTGAACCGACTGATCGGCAAGCGGATCCGCGAAGAGCGGCTCAGCCAGAACCTGACGTTGCGGCAGTTGTCCGATCGCACGGACCTGACCACCTCCCAGCTTTCCCAGGTGGAACTCGGTAAGAACGCGGCCTCCGTCTGGGCATTGGCCCGGATCAGCAACGCGCTGGGGCTGCAACTGTCCTCCCTCCTGGCGGGGCTGTGACCCCGTCTGCTTCTGCCGGGTGCGCGGAAGGCAGACGCAGAACGGTTCAGGATGCGGGAAACGAAATGAAATCCTTCCGACACGAGCTGGAGTTCACCGTGCCCCAGCGGCGTGCCTTCCTCAACATCACACCGCACGTCCAGGATGCCCTGCGGGCCAGCGGCGTGCGGGAAGGGCTCTGCCTGGTCAACGCCATGCACATCACAGCCAGCGTGTTCATCAACGACGACGAACACGGCCTGCACCACGACTACGAGACGTGGCTGGAACGGCTGGCCCCGCACGCTCCGATCGAGCAGTATCGCCACAACGACACCGGTGAGGACAACGCGGACGCCCACCTCAAGCGGCAGATCATGGGGCGCGAGGTCGTCGTCGCGGTGACCGGCGGCCGGCTGGATTTCGGCCCGTGGGAGCAGATCTTCTACGGCGAGTTCGACGGCCGGCGACGCAAACGCGTGCTCGTCAAAATCATCGGTGAATGAGGAACGGTAGAAAGCACAAGACAACAGACCAGGAACGGGAGGGTCCAGGGGGCTGGGTTCAGGGGTCGGGGCGCGGGGGCGTCCGCCGGGCGAATCCGCACGAAGCCGGGGCCGGATGTTGACATGAGCCGAGGGTTTCGCAAGCCGGGAAGGCCGGCGGCGCCCGGGCCGCTGCTGGGGGGCGCACATGTCCATTGCGGGTGGGCTGCACCGCGCGTTTGACGCGGCCGAGGCCGTGGGATGCACGTGCATGCAGATTTTCGTGAAGAACCAGCGGCAGTGGGCGGGCAGGCCGTTGACCGCAGATGACGTCCGCCGCTTCCGGGAGGCGGCGCAGCGCGCAGCCGTCCGCCCGGTGTTCGCGCACACAACGTACCTGATCACTCTGGCGGCGACGGACCGGGCCACCGCGCGGCGCAGCGAACGGACGCTGGTCGATGAACGGATTCGCTGCGAGGCACTGCTGCGCGTGATGAACGATCCGCGCTGGGCGGGCGTGCCGAAGATCCTGGAAACCCCCAAGGGCCGCGATGCCCGCGGCGCCGATCCGGACGCCGTGAACCTTCGCAGGCTGCGACGCATGATTCGCACCGGGGCGTGAGATGCGCCGGGCGGCCCGTCGCGCGTCCGGCCGTCCTCCGGCGTCCGCGGTTGCGGCGGAGTCCGGGCCCTACGTGGGAATATTCACGGGGCGCCCGCGATTGTCCTCGCACTGGACCTGGATCTGGTCTGGCGCGAAGGTCGGGTCGGCCTGCACGATGATCGTCTTGCCGGACGCCTCCTGCAACTGGTGCAGCGCGTTGCGACGCTCGTTGAGCACCATGAGCGCCGTTTTGGGGGAGGCGGTCAGCGTGATCCGGAATACCTGGCGGCTGTGTGCGGCCAGTTGCAGAATGCGCATGACCTCCAGCGACATCGACTCCGGCGTCTTGATCTGCCCGGTGCCTCGACAGTGCGGGCAATCCGCGTAGATGCCTCGCCGGATGGATGGTCGTTGCCGCTGGCGTGTCATCTCGATCAGGCCGAACTGGCTCATTCGCAGAATGCGGGCCCGCTCCTTGTGCTTCTTCAGGGCGTCGCGCAGCACCTTTTCCACCGCGCGTTTGTGGCGGTCGAACCGCATGTCGATGAAGTCGCATACGATCAGCCCGCCCAGATCGCGCAGCCGCAATTGCCGGGCAATCTCCTCCGCGGCCTCCATGTTGATCTTGTAGGCCGTCTCCTCCGCGTCATCCAGATCGCGAAACTTGCCGCTGTTGACGTCGATGGCCACCATGGCCTCGGTGCTGTCGATGACCAGCGTGCCGCCCGAGGGCAGGGGAACGTGCCGCGAGTGGATGAGGTCGATCTGCTCTTCGACCCCGAAGGCGTGGAAGATGGGCTTTGTATCCGTGTACAGCTCCACGTTGTTCGCGGTTCGCGGCGCGGCGATCTGCAGAAATTCCAGTGATTTGCGGCCGGTCTCCTCGTGGTCGACCACGATGCGCTCAAAGTCGCTGGTGTACACGTCGCGCAGGGTCCGCGTCACCAGGTCCGAGTCCTGGTACAGCTCGGCCGGCGGCGGCAAGGTCCGAACCCGCTCGCTCACCGTCTTCCACAACCGCATCAGGTAGTTCAGGTCCCGCTGCAGCTCCCGCTTCGACTGGTCCAGACCGGCCGTGCGGAGAATGAACCCGATGTTGTCCGGGAAGGTGAGCTGATTCATCACCTCCCGCATCTTCCGGCGGGCCTCCTCGTCCTCGATCTTGCGAGACAGGCCCACCTTGTCCATGCCCGGCATCATGACCAGAAAGCGTCCCGGGATGGACAGGTACGTGGTCAACGTGGGTCCTTTCGTCCCCACGCCCTCCTTGGTGATCTGCACGATCACCTCCTGCCCGCGCCGGAAGCACCGCTGGATGGGCGGACGGTCACGGCGCGGCACCTTCTTGCCGACCGCCTCCGATTGCCCCCCGCGGTTCGGGAAATACTGCGGCTGCACGTCCGAGACGTGCAGGAAGCCGTTCTTCGGGAATCCGAAGTCCACAAACGCGGCCTGGATGCTCGGCTCGACGTTGGTGATGCGCCCCTTGTAGATGTTGCCCACGTGCGACTGGGCGCTCTGGCGCTCGATGAACAGTTCTTCCAGCCGCCCGTTGTTCAGGATCGCCACCCGGCACTCATCGTCCCCGGTGACGTTGATCACCATCTCCCGCCCCCGCGCCTTGCCCGAAGCCTTGCCCGTGGGCGCCGTCCAGATGCGGATTTCCGAAGACGTCGCGACGGCCTCGTCGGATGCGGCCGGCGGGACGCCGTCTTCGGCGGCCGGGGCGGACGGCCCTTCCGCAGGCTGGGGCGATCCGCCGGGACGGCGTTTCTTTCGTCGCCGCCGAGATCGGGAGCGCTCCACGCCGTCCCCGGAAGTCCCCGGGGAGCTCGGCCCGGAGTGCGACGCGAGGGACACAGGAGCAGCTCGCTCGGGGGCTGAGGGCGGGGCCTTCTCCGCGGTCCGGGGAGGGGGGACCTCCTCTGCCGGGGCGGCCGGTCGGGCAGCGGCCGGCTCACCTTTCGGATCGACCTTCGCTGCGGCTCGAGCCGCCAGGGCCCGCTGGCGCCGCCGGCGCCGTTTCTGGGAGGGGGTTTCCGGTCGCGCGGGGGGTGCCTCCGATTCGCGCGAGGCCGGCGGTGCCTCCGCCGCCGCCGGCTCGAGTATTCCGGCCCCGAATGCGCCCCGGTCGTCCGATACCACGGTCTCGGCGGCCGCGGTTGGGCGCATCGGCCCCGAGGCCGTCTGGACGCGAGCGGGCCGGACCGGCTCCGGCAGCTCCGGCATCGAGGGCGCGGGGGGTCCCGCGGTCTGCGGTTCCGGGTGCGGTCCGTCGCGGTCTGCCTCTGCCGCGGGGGCCGCCGTGGCCGCCTTCTTCTTCCGTCGGCCGCCCCGCTTCGTCTTGCGCGGGGTCGCGGGGACCGGTTCGGCCTTCGCTTCGGGGGCGGCGGCGGGCGCGGACGGCGGCTGTTCGGCCGAGGCCGCAGGCGCGTCGGACTGGCTTGCTCGCTCGTCCTTTCGGGGAGTCTTCGCCTTCTTCCGGCTCCGGGTGGTGCGCCTGGTTTTCCCCGGCTCTGCCGCGCCGGCGTCCGGCGCGTTCTCTTGGGCGCGTTCGGCGCCGGCTGCGTCGGATTCGGACAGGACGGCGGACGTATCCGCCGGCTCGCTGCCGCCGCCGGCGTGGATCTTCCTGCGACGGCGACGCGCGCTGGGTCTGGTCTTGGTTTCCTGCGGAGCCCCCTCCGCCGATGATTCTACTGCCATTGGACCTCTATTCGGCGAACTCGATTCAGGATCGCCTCATCATTCATTCCCAGCGCCGAAAGAACCTCGGCCGGTCGGACGGAGCCTCGTGGGGTCACGTGCAGCACCATGACCAGGCTCTCTTCCGCGACGTCGATCCGATCAATAAACGGCCGGATGTCCACGCGCCGGGACGGAGAGGATTCTCCGGTTCTTCTGTTGATCACAGCGGATTCGGTTGCGAGCAGGTCCCGGACGCTCCGACGCAGGCCGGCTACGTCCGTTCCTTGAATCTGGACCCGGTACTGCACGCGGGTCGGCAGGTATCGTTGCGTGGGCTGGAGCCGGCGCGCCGCGCGGATTCGGATTCCCGCGGGCATCTGCTCCTGAAGGCGGCTCGCCAGCTCGCCTTCGGGCAGCTCATCGGTCAACTCCAGCACCAGACACTCTGCGTCCGACGCGACCCCGACGGGCCGCGGCAATGGCAACGACAGGCGTGGATGAGGATTGAAGCCCTGTGTGAATCGCACCGGCACGGACGCCCGGGCCAGGGCCCGGGTGAACAGGCGGACCATGTCCTGGTGCGACAGGTACTTGATGTCGCCATCCACGGCGAAGTCCACGGCGTACCGCCGTGGGGTGCTGGACTGAGGCACTCCGTTCCGGGCCAATGAGCCTGAGAAATCTCGCTTTGTACCACACCTGCCGGACCGGCACGAACCGATCCGCAACGGTTTTCGATCAGCTTCCTTGCCCGGGGCAACCGATGCACGTCAGTAGATCGGGTCGCCGGGCAGCACTTTCTTGGTTGCGTCGCGCAGGTAATTCGTCACCTGCCGCTCGGTCTCGAACGTGAGGGCCTTGCGGGCCACCCGTTCCGCCTGCGGGATCGTGACCAGCCGCACGAGCTTCTTGATCTCCGGGATGTTCCGCGGCGCCATCGAGAAGTCACGCAGCCCCAGCCCCATCAACAACAACGCGTACAGGGGCTCACCCGCCATTTCTCCACATAGACTACAGTCAACCCCCTGTCGCTGACAAGTGCGGATGACGTCCCGCAGGACCCGCAGGACGGCCGGGTGACTGGGGTTGAAGAACCGGGACACCCGCTCGTTCCCCCGGTCCACCGCGAGCATGTACTGAATCATGTCGTTCGTGCCCACGCTCATGAAACCGACCTCGCGGGCCAGTTCCTTGCAGAGCAGAGCGGCCGCCGGGGTTTCCATCATGATTCCCACCGGCATGCCTCGGTCAAAGGGCACCCCCTCGTCCTCCAGGTCCTCCATGGCGTCGTGGAGGGTCATCTTGGCCTGCCGGAACTCCATGAGGCTGATGATCAGGGGGAACATCAGCCGAACCGGGCCGTGTACGGACGCCCGCAGAATGGCCCGGAGCTGCGTTTTGAACATGTCCAGGTTCTGCAGGCTGTACCGGATCGAGCGGAGGCCCAGCATGGGGTTGCGCTCCTGCTCGTAGCGCTTTTCCTGCGTGTACTTGTCCGCCCCCAGGTCGAACGTCCGGATGGTTACCGGACGTCCGCCGGCCCCGTTCAGGGCCGCCGTGTATGCCCGGCACTGCTCCTCCTCCGTCGGTTCGCCCTCGCCCCGCAGGAAGAGAAACTCCGTCCGATACAGCCCGACGCCGTCCGCCCCGTACTCCCGGCACGTCTTGGCCTCCCCGGGAAACTCGATGTTGGCGTTGAGCCGGATGCGGATGGCGTCCTTCGTGACCGGCTCGAGTTCCCGCAGGCTCTGCAGCTCCACGATCAGCCGGCCGTACGCCTCCTTCTCGGACCGGTAGTGGGTCAGCGTGGCCTCGTCCGGGTTGATGATGACGATCTGGTGCGTTCCGTCCACGATCATCAGGTCGCCGCCGCTGACCCTCGTCGAGACGTCTTTCACGCCGATGACGGACGGTCGCCCCAGCGACCGCAGCAGAATGGCCGTGTGGGAGGTGGAGCCGCCCGCGTCCAGCACCACGCCCACCGCCCGCGTGCCGCTGATCTGCGCGGTCTGCGAGGCGGAAAGGTCGTGTGCGACCAGAATGACTTCCCGGCTGAGGTGTGCGAGATCCTCCCGCGATTCCCCCAGGATGTGCCGAACGAGACGCCGCTCGATGTCCCGCACGTCGCGAATGCGCTCGGCCAGAAGCGGGTCGGTCATCTGCATGAACCGCCGCTGGTGGCTCCGCATGACGAAGCTGGCCGCATAGGCGGCGCTGTGCTGCTTGGCCCGCACCAACTGCTCGATCGACCGGCGCACGGACGAGTCACGCAGGACGCCGATGTGCCAGTTGAAGACGTCGGCCGCGTCGTGTCCCAGTTGGGCGGCCAACGCGGTTTTTTGCTCCCCCAGTTCCGCGATGGAGGAATCCAGGGCCCGGGAAAGCCGGCTCAACTCCGATTCGATCTGGGCGGGGGGGACGTGGCGGTGGGGAATCCGGTATTCCTCCGCATCCAGCACCACCGCGGGGGCGATGGCAATGCCGGGCGCGACCGAGATTCCCTGGATAATTTCCATGACCCACGCTTCGCGAAACGTCCGTGCTTCCGGGGGCGACCGGCCGGGTGCCGGGGCGGTGGCGGGCAGCCTCTGGCGCGCCGAGGCCGGGGGGGCCGGAGGTCACTCCTCGTCGAACTTGCTTTGCACGAGACGGATCAGGGCTTCCACCGTCTCGTGGGCATCCACTCCCGTGGCGTGGATGCGCAGGCGGGTGCCTTTGGGCGCCTCCAGCACCATCATGGCCATCGGACTCTTGCCGTCGACCGGTTCGGACCCCTCGCCTTTGTCAACCCGGATTTCCGAGGTGAACTGATTTGCGATGTCCACGAATTTCATGACCGGGCGCAGGTGCAGTCCGTGCGTGTTGGCAATGACAACCTCACGAACGGCGACCTGTTGGGATTCGCACACCAGGGTAGACCTCAAGGGAACGCCTGCCTCGGACCGACGGGCGGTCTGCTTCGCTATTCCGTACCCACCTCGTCCGCGTCGGCCTCGACGATCAACTCCTCGATTTTCTCTCGGGTGTCGGCCTGGCGGAGGAAGCGACGGAATTTGTCGTCCTGCAGATGGCTGAAGATGCGGCCCATCGCGGCCAGGTGCGCGTCCGGGTCGTTCTGAGGGCTCAGCAGCATCACCACCGTGTACACCGGGGCCCGGTCCAGGGCGGAAAAGTCGACGCCGTGTCCGGATCGGCCGATCGACGCGATCATCCGGGGCACGTGCTGATGTTTGACGTGGGGAACCGCCACCCCCTTGCCAAAACCCGTGCTGCCCTGGTTCTCACGCTGGATCAGGGCGCGACTGATTGCTTCCGCGTGCTCCGCGGTGATCGCCCCTCGATCGGCCAGCGCCTGGACCATCTCCCGAATCACGCCGTTCCGGTCGCGGGACTGCAATTCGGGGATGATGGCTTCCGTGCAGAAGAAATCACGCAATTTCATAGAGGTCATCCAACTCGGGTCTCTGCATCCCTGTACCGCGACGCGACGCCTGCCCAGGCCCGCCCCGCGACGCGGAGCCCTCGTTCACAACGGCTCCTTGTCCGGCCGAGGGCTCATGTGCTTGCGGTTGCGAAATCGTTCCTTGTGTTTGGTCAACTGCCGTTCCAGCTTGTCCGAAACCAGATCAATCAGTGCGAACGTGTCCGGCCCGACCTCCCGCGCCACGAACGGAGCGCCGTCTGCACTGATGACGACCTCCACGGAGAAATGCTCCGATTCGTGGTCCAGGATGACCTCGATGGCCTGGATGCGATCGTAATACCGGGGCATCTTGGCCATCTTCCTCTCCGCATACTCCCGTACGTCCGGCGTCACCTCCACGTGTCGTCCGCTGATGGATACTAGCAAGGGCGAGCCTCCTTTGCGGGTCCCTGATCCGATGCCGATACGCGACCCCCCTCCCGTGCCCGGGCCGGCTTCTGCCGCCGCGGGGGCCGTCGTCTACCGGACGCCCGGCCCATCCGACGGCACCGACGGAAGCGCGGCGCCCGACATGGCCGTGCCCGGCTTGATCACTCCCCCGCTGATCGTGAATCGCAGGGCGTCATCGATGGACACATCCAGCAGGATCACGTCCTCCTTCGCCACCGTGATCGTATACCCCGTCACCGGCGTGGGCGAGCTGGGAATGAACACCGTCAGCAATTCCCGGGTCTCCCGATCCTGGATATGCTTCATGGGCGACCCCGTGAGCAACCCCACCGCCCAGATGCCGTGCCGCGGATACTGAACCGCCACGACCCCCGAAAACTCGAACTGGCGATCGGTAAAAAGGAAATCCGTCACCTGCTTGATGTTCGGGTAGATCGTCCGGACCAGCGGGAGCCGGAGAATCAACCCTTCGACGATTCTCCATGTCGTCCTGCCGATGAAACTGGCCAGGAAGTACCCGAGGAAGTATACGAGAATGATCGCAATCACGAAACCGATCACGTGCAATTTGTATTTCGCGAAGGCGATTTCCCAGAGGGCCCGGTCTCGACGACGCGCCGCTTCCCGGGCCACGTTCTCGTCAGAACTTCGTAACGCTATATGATGTATGATCTTATGCTCCTCGGTGATCTGCCGCCCGTCCGGAAGCCATTCCGGAACCGGGGTGCCGTGCCGCAGCGGGTCCGTGTTCTCGTTCACGATCGTCGGAGGACCCAGGTGACCCAGCGCCAGGATCATCCCCCGGTTCACGTGCCGACCGATGTGCTTGTCGACGAACTCATACGCCCAGAAGAGTACGGCAATCGTCAGCAGCGTCGGCAGGAGTGCCGCCAGCCCCCGCAGGAAGAATCGTTTGAAATCATCCATGAGGTCGCCGATTCTCCGGCCGCCGCTCGGCCGGCGCCATGCATCGTTCTCCCCGGTCCCCGGGCGCGACAGATGAATCTACGTGCCCCGCCACAGGCCGTCAACCGTTGCTGAAAGGGGAGGGGCCGCGGTAGCATGGCCCGACGATGTATCAGGTTCACGTGCGGGAGACCCCGGGACACCCGCGCCGAGCGGTGGCGTTCGCGCTGGTCATGATCTGCCTGGCCACGGGCGCCGCGGCACTGTTTGTCCGACTCCAACGCTCCGGGCAACCCGGAAATCGGCTCCACCCGCCCGACTGGAGTGTGTCTTTCGTGCCGCCGGCCGGCTGGGTGCGGTTGACCGTCGACGCCCGGGCGGCGGGGGCGGAGCCCGTCTGTTTCTACGAACCGGCTCGGGGCGCGAAGCCGTCCGTCCTGTGCGTCAGTCGTGTGCGCGTGTGGGGAGCAAGGTCGGCCCAACGGATATGTCACGACGCGATCGCGTCGTTCTTTCCCGACCGTCTCGGACGAGCCGCCACGATTGCCCTGCTCCGCCGTGTCGAGTACGAGGAAGCGTTCCTGGGCCCGCTCGACGGCGTTCGAGCGGTCCTGGCGGATACCGGTACCATCTTCGTGGTGGGAGTGGCCGGCACGACACCGCTCGGTACGGAGGCGTATGTTCTGGAGTATCATCGGGACGGGGCCCTGGAGCCCCATGATCTGACGGTCTGCGACAGGGTGGCTCGCTCGTTCCAACGCCGGTGACCCATAAACCGGCCCGGCAGATGGGGAAACGCTCTCTATGGGAAAAGCCAGGAACCGAATCGACCCGCCGGACGTGGAAGTGGTGACCGAGGCGCAGCATCTCGACCATGCCTGCGCCACCCTGCGAGAGGCGGGCCAATTCGCTTTCGACACCGAATTCATCAAGGAAGACCGGTTTCTACCCGTCGTCTGCCTCCTTCAGGCCGCCACCCACGATCGAGTGTTCCTGATCGACCCTATCGAAGACGGCCTGGACGTTACCCCCGTCTGGGACCTGGTCGCCGACCCGGACGTGGAGGTCATCGTTCACGCCGGCGCGGAAGACCTGTCCCTGTGCCAGCAGGCCATCCACCGACCGCCGACCTGCGTCTTCGACGTGCAGGTGGCCGCGGGCCTCGTCGGCTATGACTATCCCCTCAGCCTCATGCGACTCGTGCGGGCGACCCTGGGCGTGCGCTTGCGAAAGTCCCAGACCCTCAGCGACTGGCAGCGACGCCCACTCTCCGAAACCCAACTGGCCTACGCCGTTGAGGACGTGGCGTACCTGCCGGCCATCCACAAGCTGCTCAAGCGGAGACTGGCCCGGCACGCGCGCAAGTCCTGGGCGAATGAGGAGTTCCGACGGCTCGAACAGGTCGCCGCCTTGCAGCCGGAGACCCGCAGCGCCCTCAAACGCATCAAAGGCACGGGTTCCCTGGACCCCCGGGCGCTCGCCGCCGCCCGAGAGCTGGCGATCGAGCGGGAAGCCCTGGCCGCCCAACTGAACCGACCCGTCCGCGTCGTGCTGCGCGACCACCTGCTCGTGGAGATCGCCCGGCGTGGCTGGACGCAACCCCAGGATATCCGCACGCTTCGTGGTATCTCTCTAAGCGACAGGGCGTTACGACAGCTCTGCGCGGCGGTCCAGAGGGCCCAGGCCCTGCCCGTCGAACAGTGCCCCAAGTCGAGCGCTGCAGTGGAAGAGACGCCGCGGGAATCGATGGCGATTTCGCTCATCACGGCCATCATTCGCGACTTCTGCCTGGAGCACCATCTGGCCTACGGGCTGGTGACCAGCAAGCACGATATTCGCGCTCTGGTGGTCTCGCACGTGCGTGGAGAGGAGCCCGCGTCCCTGCCGCCTCTGATGCGCGGATGGCGGAAGAAGGCCTTCGGCCCGCTGCTGACGCAGGTTCTCGGCGGGCAGTGCGCCGTTCGGCTGACCACCACCCCGGACGGCCCGGGCCTGGCATATAATGAAGCGGCGACGGAAGCCGATGCCGGATGACTGGCGCCGGGTTTCTGCTCGCAGGAGTTGTGCCGTGCCGTTCTACGTCTATGAGGTCATCCTGCCCGACGGCTCGGGCGGAGAGAAGTTCGAGGTCACGCAGGCAATGTCCGATCCGCCCCTGACCCGGCACCCGGAGACGGGTGAGCCGGTGCGCCGGGTAATCACGCCTCCTCGTGTGCTGGGCGATTCACCGTCCCGGGCGGCCACCCGCGCCCTCGCGGACGACCGAAAGCTGGGCGAAATGGGTTTCACCAAGTACGTCCGATCGGGCGATGGCCGATACGAGAAGCGGGCCGGCAAGGGCCCCGACTCGATTTCCGCGGGCTGACGCTTCCTCTCCGCGTTACATTCTCGCTTTCTGGCCGTCGTGCTTATCCTGTCGGCAAAGCCCACGCCCTTCGTTTTCACGTTTCCGCGTCCTTGCGTGTGCGGTTCCCGAACGAAATGGGGTGGTGGGCCGGAAGGCATGGCAAAGCCCCGCGGATCGAGCTTGTGCCATCGTATCACCAACTGTCTCACCCCGCAGAATGAGGCCGGAATGAACGGGAGTGGATGGGAATCGAACCCACCTGGGGCCGCGCGAACGACCCCACAACGGCTTTGAAGGCCGCGGGACCCACCAGGCGTCCGGACACTCCCCCGGCGACGAGGCGGGCAGCGCACCGGCCCCGCCTCGTCCGGGCCGACTCTATCACGCCCCAGAGACAAATCAACGCGACGCCTGAGTCGCTCACACCCGACGCGGCCGGCCGCAACGGCGTCTGATGGAGCGGACGCCCCTTCGCAGGCCCGCCCCCTGCGGGCAAACTCCCGGTTCCTGAACCACCTCCCCCGCCGACCCCTCGCTGCTCGGCCGGTCCGCCGGTGAGGCTACTCTTCCGCGTTCAAACCCCCTCTGTAAACGGCGCCTCCAGGGGCTCACGTTTGTAGCCCGGCTGAATTGTGCGAGAAAATAGGTAAAAAGTGAGGACTGTGCCGAATGTGACAACCGATTCGACCTGTACTAAACTCCGATTTTAACGAAAGTTCCCTGTTTTTCACACAAACTGGGGACTTCTCGCATTGCCTTCCCCGGCCAATCCGCTACGATCCAATGCGCATTGGGATGCGTTACAAACGCGGGATGGGCATGGTGGGAAAGAAGCACCTCCCTTCCCGAAAACTGACGGATACCGAACCGCGCGATTTCAATTCGCAGCGTTGCGTCCTTGGCCGTGGGGCCGGCCAGGGCACTTATTCGCACCGCGCGGCACATCGGGAGACGAAGTCATGGCCGTCGGTCGAAATGGGTCATACCCGTCCACAGTGGCCGTCGATCTCAGTACGCAGACAGATTTTCTGACCCAGCGGGGCGCCTATCCGGTCGCCAACCTGGAGACGTTGATTCCGTCCTTGCGCAAGATCGTGGCCTGGACCAAGTGGCGCCGCGTGCCCGTCGTTTCGTCAATCAACTCGCACCGTCCGTGCGAACTCGATCGGGATCAGAGCGGACCCTTCTGCATCGACGGCACCAGCGGTCAACGAAAGCTCATTTTCACCGTGATGGGCAGTTGCGTCCGCGTCGAGGGTGACAACACCCTGGCAGTTCCGATCGATCTGTTCGGCACCTACCAGCAGGTCATCTTCCGGCAGCGAACGAAGGACCTGCTAAGCAATCCCAAGGCCGACCGGTTCCTGACGCAGGTGCCCGCCGATCGGTTCATTCTGTACGGCGTGGCCATGGAGACGTCGATCAAGGCGCTCGCACTGGGTCTGCGGGCCCGCAACCGGGATGTGGTCGTCGTTGCGGACGGCTGCGGCTTCTGGAGCAACGTGGAGGCCGACCTGGCCCTGCGGCAGCTTGAGGCCAAGGGAGTGCAGCTCATCACGGTGGACCGGTTGCTTCGCGAACGGCTGCCCCGACACGGGAGATACCTCGCGCTGACTCACGGAGGCAACGGCCACGGAAACGGGAATGGAAACGGCCACGATCGCAGCGGCGCCGGACGCGTACACAACGGCGTGTTCGGCCGCAAGCACGTCCGCAACGGCGCGCGGAAGAACGGCCACCCCGCGAAGTGACATTCCGGCCCACTGGAATCCCCGACCACGGAGTCCCGGTCCCCTCTCCACACTCTCCCCCGTAAAAACGCGAGCAGGCCCGGTGAGCGACACCCTCGCAACGGCGCTCGCCCACCAAGCCCCTGCCCGTTCCTTCCCCCAATCCGGAAAGCCCGCTCGTCCGGCGGTTTGCTGCCGCCAAGACGCTATCGCCCGATTCAGGCCTTCGCAGGGGCAACTGTGCCCATCTCCACATCCCCGCCGGGAAAACGTGAGAATCTGGGATGGCAGGGAGTCCCATCCGAGCAGCTCTGCTGGAGAATGCTAACATAGGATCTTATCTGAACGGCGTCAAGACGGAAATTGGGAAGATTAGAAAACCGGAGGTTCCTCTCACGCGATGCATGCCACCGTGGTGAGGAACGGGACGAAACGACATGCCTCGGGAAGCGGTCGTCGTTTGGGGTGAGCGCGGGCCCAATCTTCTTTTTGATCGTAGCTTACGCTTGGCCTGGGAGGGCGTGCCGAGACGCCGCCAACGGATCAGGATCCACTCCTTTCCACGCCCCCCGCGCAGCCGGCCGGCCCACGTCACAGGTACCGATCGGGTCCGGCTTGCTGGATTGGCCGGGATGAGGGTATGATTCGCGCCCACGCCGTCGCGAGGGGAGCGGGGCGACGGTGTCGGGGTTTGATGGCGGATGGCGGCCCAATTCCGGGGAGGAGCGGTCACGCCGTCGGTGGACCGATGAGCCTGCCTCACCCCGAGGGCCTGTGGCAACAACTGGTTTTGTAAGGGGTTGCGATCGCCAATGCGCATAGCCATTCTATCCTGGGAAAGCCTGCACTCGGTGGCCGTCGGTGGCGTGGCACGGCATGTAACGGAGCTTGCCGCCGGCCTGCAACGTCGCGGGCATGAAGCCCACGTGTTCGTACGGCTGGGCGAGGGGCAGCAGACGTACTCTGTGGTCGACGGTGTGCATTACCACCGGTGCCCGATCGAGCTGCACCCGGACTTCGTCACGGAGATGAACAACATGGGCAACGCCTTCATCTGGTTCCTGGCCCAGACGGAGGCGTTCCAGAACGCGCCGTTCGACGTTGTCCACGGCCACGACTGGCTTTGCGCGAAGGCCGTCGTGCAGGCCAAAAACAACCTGGGACGCCGGACCGTGCTGACCATGCACTCCACCGAATACGGCCGTTGCGGGAATCACCGACACAACGGCCGGTCCGGCCGCGTCCGCTGGGTGGAGGCTGAAGGGGTGTTCGTCGCGGACCGCGTGGTGGCGGTGTCCGGCCCGCTGGCTGACGAGATCAAAGGGGAATACCAGACTCCCGACTGGAAGCTTCGGGTGGTGCACAACGGCATCAACGTGCACCGGTACGACGGGTACATTGACCCGTCCGTCTGCCGCCGGACGTACGGCATCGGCCCGCTGGATCCGATGGTGTTGTACGTGGGGCGGATGAGCGTTCAGAAGGGGTGCGACCTGCTGCTGGAGGCCACGCCGGGCATTCTGCACACCCGCGGCGACGCGAAAGTCGTATTCGTGGGCGACGGCGACATGAAGATGTACCTGGAGCGTCGGGCCCACGAGTTGGGGGTGGCCCACGCGGTGCGCTTCATCGGGTCGATGGGGGCGGACAGCGACCTGATCAACCTGTACAAAAGCACCGACTGCGTGTGCGTGCCCAGCCGGAACGAGCCGTTCGGCATCGTGATTCTGGAGGCGTGGGCGGCGGGCAAGCCGGTAGTCGCCACGTACAACGGCGGCCCGCGTGAGTTCGTCAGCCACGAGAAGGACGGCTTCTTAGTGTACGACAATCCGGGCTCGATCTGCTGGGGGGTCTCCCGCGTGTTCAACGACTTCAAGCACGCGGCCTGGATGGGCGAGCAGGGCCGGGTGAAGGCCGCGTTCGGATTCAGTTGGGACGTCATCGCCGGGCACACCGAGGGCGTCTATCGCGAGCTGCTGTGAGACGGGGGGCGGCGGCGGCCGTCTCGCGATTCTTCAACGGAATCGGCGGGTGAGTCCCGGAGGTCGCTCTCTGCCTTTCCGCTCCGCTGCTTGCGACCGGACGGTCGTCGCGTCTGATCCCTGATCTGTCGCTGCGCTGCCATGCGTCCATTCCGTCACGGCGGCCGGTCCTCCTCTTCAAAAGGCGGTTCGTCCGGCCTCACCGACTCGAAATTGCCGTTTCGTTACGCCACAGTCGCCCGGCCGGCCCTTCCTTGTCGCACGTTGTGGCGCGGCATACCATCACGCTACGGGGGCCACGGAACCCGTTCTTTTCCGAGGGTTTCGGGGATGGAATCCGGGGGAACGTGCAATGGATGTCAAGGCCCGATCCACATCACGGCAGTCACCCTCTCGGCTGCCCGCGGTGCTTTCGCTCGGCATGGTCTGCCAGATCGGTCAGATCGTGCTGCTGCGGGAACTGCTCATGGTGTTCCACGGCAATGAGCTTTCGATCGGGGTGATCCTTGCGGTGTGGATGGTCGGGGTGGGGGCAGGCAGCCGGCTGGGCGCTTTGGCGGTGGAGCGGCTGGCTCGGCCGGGGCTGCTGCTGCTTCTGACCACCGGGGGCGTGGTGGTCATCCTGCCGGCAACGGTCCTGCTCATCCGCGCGCTTCGCGGCTGGTTTGACGTGCTGCCCGGGGCCTACCTGTCCATTCCGGACATGGCCGTTGCCACTCTCGTGGTGATTTCGCCGGTGTGCCTGCTGCTGGGTGCGCAGTTCGTCCTGCTGTCGCAGTTGTGGCGAAGCGGAACCGACCCGCAAGACACCTCGGGCGCAGGAAGGACCTACATCGGCGAGGCCGTGGGCAACGTCATCGGCGGCGTCGTGTTCACGTTTCTGCTGGTCCACTGGCTGAACGCGTTTCAGGCGGCGGCGCTGGCCGGCCTGTTCATGCTGGCCGCGGCACTCTGGCTGACGCGGGAGACCGGGACGGGCGCCGGCGGCCGCGCGTGGAGGCTGCGTGCGGTGCTGTTCGGCCTGGGCGCTACGGTTCTCGCCGGTTCGCCCCTGCTTCGGCACGTCGACGGCTGGGCACATCGATTGCAGTGGCGTCTTTTTGCCCCCGACCACCGACTCGTCGAGATCCGACAGTCCAAGTACGGAACGATCGCCGTGGCGCAGCGGGAGGACCAATACAGCTTCTTTCAGAGCGGTCACCTTCTCTACGCCACGGCCGGGCCCGACGCCGAGACCGCGGCGCTGGAAGAGCGCGAGGCGGTCGTCTTTGCCCACTTCTGCCTGGTACAGCACGAGAATCCCCGGCGCGTTCTGCTGATCGGCGGCGGGCTCCGCGGCACCGTGCGGGAGATTCTTCGGCACCCCGTCGAGCACGTCGACTACATCGAACTGGACCCGGTGCTGACCGAAGCGGCGCGGCCTTATGTCCCCCCGGCCACGCGGGCAGCGCTCGGCGACGCGCGGGTGCGGCTGATCCACGCCGACGGCAGGCTCTTCGTCAAGACCACGCGCCAGAGCTACGACATGATTCTGGTGGACGTTCCCGACCCGGCCACGGCCGTGCTGAATCGCTACTACACCGAGGAGTTCTTCCGAGAGGCCGAGGCGCGCCTGCGGCCCGGCGGCGTGCTGTCGGTCAGCGTGGTCTCGACCTCGGGCATGCGAGGCCAGGCGGTGGCGAACCGCAACGCAACGATCTACCATACGCTTGCGCGCGTTTTTGCGCACGTGCTGCCGCTGGGCGAACGCCAGCTCTATTTGTTTGCCACCCAGGCGGCCGGCCAGGTTTCCGCCGACGTGGAGACGCTGCGGGCGCGCTACCTCGCGCGGAACATCGAGACGGAGGGTTTCTCGCACCGGCACCTCGACACGCTTCTGGAAGAAGCCTCCCTGCGGCGCATGAACTGGATCCTCCGCAACCACGGGCGCAGCTCGGACGCGCACCGCAGCCCGCCGCAGGCCGGTCCGCTCTTCCCCGGCTCCATTGCCGAGCAGCAGGCGGAGGAAGCCCGTCTGCCGCCGGTCTCGGAGCGGTACTTCATCAACTCGGACTTCCGGCCCATCGGCTACTACCACACCCTCGTTTTCTGGAACCTCCTCTCGCGCGGCAGCGAAAGAGGGATCGTTGCGTGGGTGCTGGGCGTGGAGCCGGCGTGGATCGCTCCGGCGGTCGGCCTGGCCTTGGCGGCAACGCTTTTGCTGCGACTGGTGGGGCGCTGGACCGGCAGAAGGCCTGACACGCATTTGTCCGTCCTGTTCGCCGTGTTCACAACCGGCCTGTCGACGATGCTGATGCAGATCGCGGTGCTCTTCTCATTCCAGAGCATCTACGGCTTCGTTTACGAAATGGTGGGCCTGATCGCGGCGATCTTCATGGGCGGGCTGGCCCTGGGCGCCGCGCTTACGCATCGGTTCATCCACCGCAAGTCTGACATGCGGATTCTCGCGTGCGTCCAGGCGTGCATCGCAGGCTTCGCCGGCCTGCTGGCCCTTGCGGCGCCGTGGCTGGCGGTCCCGGCGTCACCGGCGGCGGTCTTCGCGCTGTTCTCGGCGATGACGTTCAGTGCGGGCCTCCTCAACGGCGCGGACTTTCCGCTGGCTGCGGCCTGCTGCACGGCCTTGAACAAGCGTTCCGCCAGGGCGACCGGCATCGTGTACGGCGTGGAGTTGGCCGGGGCGTCCGCCGGGGCCGTGCTGGCCAGCGTGGTCGTGGCGCCGGTTCTGGGCATCGCCGCGTGCTATCTGCTGGCGTGCGTTGCCCAGGGCACGGCCTTTCTGGTACTCTTGACGGCCAGGAGGTCGTATGTCTAGGCCGGACGATCCCGTCCCCCGCACGACCCGGCGGGATTTTTTCACAGGCGCCGTGGGCGGAGCCTGCGCGCTGTGCCTGGCGGGTCTGGCGGGCGGGTCCCGAACGGCCCTGGCCCAGACTGCGCGGAAGGGGCTCATCCGGGCGAGGCCCTCGCCGTGGTTCAGCGCGACCGATGCGGCAGACCTCCGCTGCGAGTTGTGCCCCAGGCATTGTCGCATCGCGCCGGGCGAGCGAGGCCGGTGCAGGGTGCGAGAGAACCGGGGCGGGCGCGGGTACACGCTGGTGTACGGGAATCCCTGCCTGGTGCAACTGGACCCGGTCGAGCGCAAGCCTTTCTTTCACGTGTTGCCGGGCACGCGGTCGCTGTCGATTTCGACGGCCGGCTGCAACATGGCGTGCAAGTTCTGCGAGGTCTGGGACACGGCGCTCGTCTCCCCGGAGGACGTGCATGCGTATGACATGCCGCCGGAGACGGTGGTCGAACAGGCCCGGGCCGCCAACGCGCGCTCGGTGAGCTACGGCTTCGGCGAACCGGTGGTCTTCCACGAATACATGGCGGCGACCGCCGCCCTGGCGAAGAAGGAGGGCCTGCTGAACCTCCTGCACACCAACGGGTACATCACCCGCGAGCCGCTCGAGGCGCTGGCCGGGCAGCTCGATGCGGTCAACATCGATCTGAAGAGCTTCGATCCGGTCTTCTACCGCGATGTCTGCGACGGCGAGCTGGCGCCCGTTCTGGAGACCTTGCGGCGTCTTAAGGAAAGGCGCGTGCATATCGAGATCACCAACCTCCTGGTCCCGTCGCTGAATGACGACATGGCGCGCCTGCGCGAAATGTGCGTCTGGATCCGGGAGGAATTGGGGGCGGACGTCCCGCTTCACTTCGCCCGGTTCTACCCGCTCTACCAGGTGGCGAATCTGCCGCCGACCCCCGTGGCCACTCTCGATCGGGCCCGGACGCTGGCCCGGGAATCCGGACTGCGGTACGTCTACGTCGCCCGCGTCACCGGGCACGAAGGGGAGAGCACGTTCTGCCCGAGCTGCGGCAAGGTGGTGATCGAGCGCATGGGGTTCGTGATCGAGAAGATGCACCTCACGGACGGCGCCTGCGGCCATTGCGGCGCCGCCGTCGCCGGCCGATGGGCCTGACTACCGCCCCAGCCGACGGCGAAAGACGTCGCGCTGCGCCAGCGACCGATTGTCAAGCCGGGTCAGGCCGGCCTGCTCCGCCCACTCGATCGCTTCGACAAACTCCTCGGCCGTGAGGGCGCGTGCAATCGCCGGATGGTCAAAGGCCTGGTGCTCCACCCGATACTGAGGCATGATGTTGACGTACGTGGATTTCGAGAGGGTCTCGGCCACCCAGCGGACGAACTCGCGTGTGCCGGCCACCCGGTTGGGCATGACCAGGTGGCGCACCATCAGCCCGCGAATCGCCGTTCCGTCGTCGTCGGTCACCAGGTCGCCGACCTGCCGGTGCATCTCGACGATCGCCTCCTGCGCCATCTGCGGATAGTCCTTCGCGCCGGCGGAGTAGCGGTCGGCCTGCTCCCCGTCCATGTACTTGAGGTCCGGCAGGTAGATGTCCACAATTCCATCGAGCAGTCGGATGACCTCGACGCGCTCGTAGCCGCCGGTGTTGTAGCACAGAGGCAGGCGCAGACCCTTCCGCAGAGCGATGCGTGTGGCGTTGAGGATATGCGGCATCACGTGCGTCGGCGTCACCACGTTGATGTTGTGGCAGCCGGTCCGCTGCAGGTCGAGCATCATCTCCGCCAGGCCCTCGTCGCTCACCTCTTGGCCCCGCCCCTCGTGGGCGATGGGCCAGTTCTGGCAGAACACGCAGCGCAGATTGCAGTGGGAGAAGAAGAGGGTCCCCGAACCGTGCCGGCCCACGAGCGGTAGTTCCTCCCCGAAGTGGGGATGATGGCTGTAGACCATCAGCTTGTCCGACGCGCGGCAGAACCCCCGTTGACCCTTTCGCCGGTTCACTCCGCAACGGCGCGGGCACAGCTCGCACTTTTCCAGAATGCGATACGCGCGGTCGACCCGTTCGGCCAATTCGCCTTTCGCTTCCAGTTCGTGATAGGCCGGTTGTCGCTCCGTCCTCGACGGCGTGGGCTCGTCGGCCTCCAGGCAGCCCGCGGACCATGCCGCGCCCCCGGCGACGACACCCTGCAAGAATGACCGGCGGGTCAGGGACATCCCAAAGGGCCTCCATGAGCCTGGCGTGATCCACCCCCCAGAAGGATGACGGCCCCGAGCAACGGGGAGTATTTTACCGGCTGGGCCACACCGATCAAGGCGGGGCCTTCCCCCGTCGCCGTCGGGCAGGCGCGGGTGGTCCCTCGCCCCCATCTCCCATGCATCGGGGCCTGCGCGTCCGGCTCCGCAAGCCAGAAAGTCCATGCGGACGACGCGCGGCGCGAACGGCGGCGGCCTTGGTTGTCGGTTTGGCTGCGCGGTATACTCCGGGCGTTGCGACCCGATCGATGAGCCTTTCGGCACGAGGCGGCTTCCGTCATGCTGTTGACCCTGACCACAACGCGACCGCCGGCCACCGACCTGGGTTGGCTGCTGCACAAGCATCCGAGCAAGGTGCAGACGTTTGATCTGGCATACGGACGGGCGCACGTCTATTACCCGGAAGCCACCGACGCGCGTTGCACGGTTGCCATGCTGCTGGATGTTGATCCGGTGGGGCTGGTGCGGCGATCCCGGGGGCCGGGCGGGGACGGCTTCGCGCTTCATCAATACGTGAACGACCGCCCATACACGGCCAACAGCTTTCTGAGCGTCGCCCTGGCGCAGGTGTTTGGAACCGCTCTGGGCGGGCGATGCAAGGACCGGCCCGAGCTGGTGGAAGAAGTGCTGTCGCTGGAGGCCCGCCTGGCCGTTCTGCCGTGCCATGGCGGGGCCGACCTGCTGCGACGGCTGTTCGAGCCGCTGGGGTACGAGGTGGTAACGCAGGGATTCGCGCTGGATGAGATGTTCGCGGATTGGGGCGAGAGCCGCTACTTTGCGGTCACGCTCCGCGGCCGGGCGCGGTTGCAGGACCTGCTCACGCACCTGTACGTGCTGATTCCCGTGCTGGACAACGAGAAGCACTACTGGGTCGGTGATGAGGAGGTTGAGAAGCTCCTGCGGCGCGGCGAAGGGTGGCTGGCCGGTCACCCGGAGCGCGAGACGATCGCCAGCCGTTATTTGAAGCATCGGCGTCGGCTGGCACGCGAGGCACTGGCCCGGCTGGCCGAGGAGGACCACCCGGACCCCGATGCGGAGACGGAACTCTTCGAACACGAAGAGACCACGCTGGAGAACCTGATCGTTGCAGGCGGCGAGGGCGCCGAGCCGCGGGCGGGCACCGTGGGGCCGCTTCGGCCTTCCGGCGTTGCGGAGCCGTCGACCGTTGAGGAGTCCGGCTTCTCGGATGCCGCGGATGCGGAGCGAGCCCCGACGCTGAATGCGCAGCGCCTGGCCACGGTGCTGGCGGTCTTGCGGGGCAGTGGTGCAATTCGCGTGCTGGATCTCGGCTGCGGGGAGGGCCGGCTGCTCCGCGTGTTGCTGGAGGACAGTCGTTTCGCGCGAATTGTCGGTATGGACGTGTCGCTGCGGAGCCTGCGGATCGCCGCCGAGCGCCTTCGGCTGGAGGAAATGCCGCCGGCCCGGCGGCAGCGTATTGAGCTTCTGCACGGTTCCCTGATGTACCGCGACGCCCGGCTGGCCGGCTTCGATGCTGCGACCTGCATCGAGGTGATCGAGCATTTGGACCCGCCGCGCCTGGCTGCGTTTCAGCGCGTGCTTTTCGAGTTCGCCCGACCGCAAACGGTGGTCATCACGACGCCGAACCGCGAATTCAACGTGAAGTTCGAGACGTTGCCGGCCGGTCACCTCCGTCACCGAGATCACCGTTTCGAATGGACCCGTGCCGAGTTCGAGGCGTGGGCCCGCGGGGTGGCGGACCGTTTCCACTACACGGTTCGTTTCCTGCCCGTCGGCCCGGAGGATGCAACCGTCGGCCCGCCGACACAATTGGGGATTTTTGAACGGACTGTCAAGGAATGATTGTCGAAGGAGCGCAGATTCTGGCAGACGTGGCCGCTGGACGAACGCCTGAGGCAAAGGCGGTGTTCAACGAACACGGAATCATCGTCTTTTCACGGTCCGTGGAGCATCGTACGATGAAGGGCGAGGGGATTTCCTATGAAGATAACTACGCGGGCAACGCCCTCGCCGCGATGATTCGGCCGGGGGCATTCGAAATCCGCTACCACAAATCGTGCTCTGACCGGCGCGTGGCGCAGATCGTGAACGCGATCGCCACGGAAACGGGCTTTGAGATACTCAACACGTGGCGCGTCACCTATCAGGGGCGTCTGCTGACCATCCAGGACAGTGCTTAAGTGAACGTTCACCTCCCTCAGCTTTCCCTCGTCGTGCTCGTCGGCCCGTCCGGGTCGGGCAAGTCGACGTTTGCGCGTCGGCACTTCAAGCCGACGGAGGTGCTCAGCAGCGACTATTGCCGCGGGCTGGTGGCGGACGATGAGGGCAATCAGGCGGCGACGAACGACGCGTTCGAGGTCCTCCACTTCATCGCGGCCAAGCGCCTGGCGGCCGGGCGACTCACCGTCGTTGATGCCACGAATGTCCGGCCGGAAGACCGCAAGCCGCTGGTGACGCTCGCCCGGGAGCACCATTGCCTGCCCGTGGCCATCGTGTTCGACCTGCCGGAAAAGCTCTGTCAGGAGCGGAACGCGGCGCGTCTGGACCGCGATTTCGGGCCTCACGTGATTCGAGGCCAGCGCAGCGCGCTTCGCCGCGGCCTGCGCGGTCTGAAGCGAGAGGGCTTCAGCCACGTCTTCACATTCGAATCGCCGGAAGAGGTCGAGGCGGCCGTCATCGAGCGTGTGCCCCTCTGGAATGACCGGCGCGGCGAGCACGGGCCGTTTGACATCATCGGAGACGTGCACGGGTGCTTCGACGAGTTGGTGGAGTTACTGTCGCAACTGGGCTATCGCGTGGAAGCCGCGAAGGACGGGGCCGACGGAGAATACCACGTCACGCCGCCGGCCGGACGAAAGGCCGTCTTCCTTGGCGACCTCGTTGACCGCGGCCCGAAAATCCCTCACGTGCTGCGCCTGGTCATGAGCATGGTGCAGCAGGAAACGGCCCTATGCGTGCCCGGCAACCACGACGTCAAGCTTCTGAGAAAGCTCCGCGGCAAAAACGTCCAAGTGACGCACGGGCTGGCAGAGAGCATTGCCCAGCTCGAAGCGGGACCCGCCGAGTTCCACCGCCAGATTGCGGAGTTCTTGGACGGCCTCATCAGCCACTACGTGCTCGATGACGGTCGGCTCGTCGTGGCCCATGCAGGCATGAAGGCCGAGTTCCAGGGCCGCGGCTCCGGCCGCGTGCGCGAGTTCGCCCTGTACGGCGAAACCACCGGCGAGACCGATGAGTTCGGCCTGCCCATCCGCTACAACTGGGCGGCGGAGTACCGCGGGCAAGCCATGGTCGTCTACGGCCACACGCCCGTGCCGGAGGCGGAGTGGCTCAATCGCACGATCAACATCGACACGGGCTGCGTGTTCGGCGGCCGGTTGACCTCGCTGCGGTATCCGGAAAAGGAACTCGTCTCCGTGCCGGCCGCCCGGGCGTACGCGGAGTCCAAGCGTCCATTCCTGCCGGCAGCGCCGGAGGGCCTGTCGGCCCAGCAGGCGTACGATGACGTGCTGGACCTCGGCGATCTGCTCGGCAAGCAGATCATCTCCACACGGTTGCGGCAGAACGTGATCATCCGCGAGGAAGAGGGCGCCGCCGCTCTCGAGGTCATGAGCCGCTTCGCCGCCAACCCCAAGTGGCTCATCTACCTGCCGCCCACGATGTCGCCCTGCGAAACCTCAAGCGAAAAGGGCCTGTTGGAGCACCCGCGCGAGGCGTTCGCCTACTACCGCACAAACGGCCAGCCGAAAGCCATTTGTGAGGAAAAGCACATGGGCTCCCGCGCAGTGGTCATTGTTTGCCGCGACGAGAGCGCGGCCTGCCGCCGGTTCGGCGTGATCGATGAAGGCGCCGGCATCGTGTACACGCGCACCGGGCGGCGGTTCTTCGACGACGCGCAGACGGAAGGGGAGTTGCTGGACCGCCTGCGCATCGCGCTGACGGCGGCCGGTGTCTGGGAGGCGTTGCACACGGACTGGGTCTGCCTCGATTGCGAACTGATGCCCTGGTCGGCCAAGGCGCAGGCGTTGCTGCGCGAGCAGTACGCGCCCGTCGGCGTGGCCGCCCGGGCGGCCCTGGCTGAGGCGACGGCCAGCCTCGAGCACGCGGCAGCCGCCGGACTCGACGTGGGGGCGCTGCTGGCTCGCCATCGAGAACGGGCCGGCCTGGCCGATCGCTACGTGCGTGCCTGGCGCCAATACTGCTGGCCGGTCGCGTCGGTCGCGGACCTGAAGCTCGCTCCCTTCCACCTGCTGGCGACGGAGGGCCGGGTCCACGTGGATCGCGACCACGTCTGGCACATGGAGACGCTGGCCGGCGTATGTAGGGCCGACACCGAGGTGCTGCTCGCCACACCGTTTCAGGTGATCGACCTCACCGATCCGCAGAGCGAGCAAGCGGGCATCGACTGGTGGGAGGCGCTCACTGCTCGCGGGGGTGAGGGCATGGTGGTCAAGCCGCTGGACTTCGTGGCCCGCGGCCGGCGCGGGCTGGTGCAGCCGGCCGTGAAGTGTCGCGGACGGGAGTATCTGCGGATCATCTACGGTCCCGAGTACACGTTGCCCGAACACCTGGAGCGGCTGCGCTCGCGCGGCCTGGCGGCCAAGCGATCCCTCGCCCTGCGGGAGTTTGCCCTCGGCGTGGAGGCCCTGGAGCGGTTCGTCCGTGGCGAACCCCTGCGCCGGGTGCATGAGTGCGTGTTCGGGGTTCTGGCCCTGGAAAGCGAACCGGTGGACCCGCGGCTGTAGTCACCGTCCGGCCGGGTTTTGGGGTATACTGGACGGATGGCCAAGCGACCTTTCGAGCCGGCGGGGCGGATCAGGCGGCTGCCGCCGTACCTGTTCGGGCGGATCAACGCCCTGCGGCACGCCAAGCGGCAGCAGGGGATCGACATCATCGACCTGGGCATGGGCAACCCCAGCGACCCTACGCCGAAAATCGTCGTGGACAAGCTTTGCGAGGCGGCCCAGGACCCGCGGAACCACCGGTACAGCGCGTCCAAGGGCGTCTTCAACCTGCGGCGCGACGTCGCCCGCAAGTACGAAGAGAAGTGGGGCGTCACGCTCGATCCGGAAAAGGAAGTCATCGCCTGCCTGGGCAGCAAGGAGGGCCTCAGCCACATGTGCCTGGGGCTGCTGGGGCCGGGCGATACGGTGGTGGTGGGCGACCCGGCCTTTCCGATCCACGTCTACGGGCCCGCCTTGGCCGGTGCAAACGTGATTTCCGTGGTGCTGGGCAACGACGACGCGTTTCTGGACCGCATCGCATACGTTTTGCAGCACCTGTACCCGCGCCCGAAGCTCATTCTGTTGAACTATCCGAACAACCCGACCGGCCGGACGATCGAGCCGGTCTTCTTTGAGCAGGTGGTGGCGCTGGCCGACCTGTTCGGCGTGTACGTGATTCACGATTTCGCGTACGCGGAAAGCTGCTTTGACGGTTACCGGGCCCCCAGCTTCCTGGCCGCCCCCGGCGCGAAGGACGTGGGCGTGGAGTTCACCACGCTCAGCAAGCAGTACAACATGGCCGGCTGGCGGATCGGGTTCTGCGCGGGCAACGCGGACATGATCGAGGCGCTGGCCACCGTGAAGGGCTACTACGACTACGGCATTTTCCAGCCCATCCAGATCGCCAGCATCATCGCCATGCGGCATTGCGAGCCGGACGTGCAGGAACAGGCGGCGCGGTACCAGGCGCGGCGCGACGTGGTGATCGAGGGCTGCCGGCGTCTGGGCTGGCAGGCCCAGGTGCCGCAGGCGGGCATGTTCGTCTGGGCGAAGGTGTCCGACGAGCACCTGGCCGGCCAGGGGTCCATCGAGTTCTGCCTGCGGATGATGGACGAGGCGGAAGTGGCCCTGGCGCCCGGCCGCGGCTTCGGCGAGAACGGCGAGAACCACGTCCGTATCGCCTTGGTGGAGAACGAGCAGCGCCTGCGCCAGGCCATCCGGCAATTGGACCGTGTGCTCAACAAGCGAACCTCGGACGCCCGCCCGTGATTCACCCGGTCAAGTCGTTGGGTCCGCCATGCGCAATGGCACTGACTTCCGGCAACGAAGAAAGAAAGTCCTCGCCGATCCAGGTTCTGCATTGAGCAGAGCGTAGTCAGGAGGACACAACGATGTTCACGGATGGACTCAGACGTATCGTATGGGACCAGATTCGTCAACAGGATCTGAAGGCGTTTGCCAAGTGGCTGTCGCCGGAATGGCTGACGACCGCGGCGAAATCAGCCGGAGTTCGCATCGGCCGAGGGCCGTTGCATGCGGTCAACCTGGCCTGGTTGGCCGTGGCCGCGGCGTTGCACCGTTCCCGGCCCTTTGCCAACGTGTTGACCCTCACCCTCAAACGGATGGAGGACACCGACGGATTCACCGCCACGCCACTCGGCCAGAAGTGGGCCAAGGCCCGACGCCGCCCGGGCCCTCCACGGCGCTCCCGACACGATCCTCGCGGTCGCGAGGGGGTGGCGGTCAGCGAGGCGAACCCCACACCATTGGAACAGATGGTCTGCGAGGCGGGTCCGGCACGACTGCGGCGGAGAAGGCTCGTGATGAACGGGCCTGGGGCCCAGGGCAGAGAATAGGCACTGCTCAAGTGCAGTGGCACCCGGCCCACCGCCTACAGCCTGTTCTCCGTCTCTTCAGTACAACTCGTACCCCAGGCCGGTCTCGTCGCGGTCGTCGGTGTTGGCGATGAGGTCGCCGGTGGTGCTGTTGTAGACCCAGCCGATGGTGGTCAGGCTCTCGTCGACGGTGGGGCCGGTGCCGGCCACGAACACGCCGTTCGCACCGCGGTTGGGACCCACGGAAATGGCCGGAATGTCACCGTAGAGGTAGGGCCCGTAGATGTAGATGTCCGGGTTGGCGCCGACGTTGCCCTGGGCGTCCGTCCGCTTCGTGAGCTGGTCGATGAACGTCTCCGGGCTGTTGTCCTGGGCGGGATACGTGAAATTGTGTTCCCGATAGTAAAGGTCGATGGCGCTGCGAAGCGTCACCAGGCTGGTCAGGACGTCGGAATCCGCCGCGCCGCGCGCCCCGCGGCTGATCCGCGGAACGGCCACGGCGGCGATGACGCCGATCAACGCCACCACGATCAGGATTTCGAGCAGGGTGATCGCCGTTTGCCGTCGAGGGAAAGCCATCGTACACCCCGCATTCGCCGTTCGGCGGCTCTTGGGACTCAGCGGCACCTGCCAAGCGGGCCGCCGACCGCGGCCCGGAGTTCATATCGTCCCGCGGTTTTGGGGCCTTTAGGCCGCGCTGCAACACAAAGTGCGGGGGGGCTCGGCCGGACGAACGCGGCCGCACAAGTTGCGGAACCGGACACGACCGAATAAAACGCCGGCCGGCGGTTGCCCGTATGCGGTGACGCCATCGTGAAAGGATAACGTATGCCCGCAGACTTCATCGTACGGGCGGTTCTGGGCCGGTCCCATGCGGTTATCGGCATGGTGCATGTTCCCCCCCTGCCCGGCACGCCCCGGGCGGCGGATTCGGTGGACGCGATCGTGCGGCAGTGTGTCCAGGAGGCTCGCCTGCTGGCCGACGGCGGGGTGGATGCCGTGATGATCGAGAACATGCACGACGTGCCGTACGTAATCGGCCCGATGGGCCCCGAGATCGTGGCCGCCATGACGGCCGTCGCCTGCGGCGTCCGGCAGGCCGTCTCATGCCCACTGGGAGTGCAAATTCTGGCGGCCGGCAACCGCGAAGCCCTCTCCGTGGCCCTCGCCTCCGCCGCTGCGTTTGTTCGGGTGGAGGGGTTCGTGTACGCGCACGTCGCGGACGAGGGGCTGATGCCGGTGGCCCAGGCGGGTGATCTGCTCCGGTATCGCCGGGCGATCGGGGCGACGCAGGTGGCCGTCTGGGCCGACATCAAGAAGAAGCACGCCAGTCACGCGCTGACCGCGGACGTGGACCTGGCCGAGACGGCAGCGACGGCCGAGTTTTTTGGCGCGGATGCGTTGGTGGTCACCGGGTTGGCCACCGGTCGGCCGACGGCGCCGGACGACCTGCAGGCGGCGCGGGACGCGTCGCGTCTGCCTGTGGTGGTCGGCAGCGGCACGACGCCGGAGAACCTGGAGGCGCAGTGGCCGGTCGCGGATGCGTTTATCGTCGGGTCGTACATCAAGCGTGAGGGCCTGTGGTCCAACCCGCCCGATCCGGCCCGGCTGCGGCGTTTCATGGAGCGGGTGGGCGTTCTGCGGGGCGTGTGACACGCCCGGCCACTCGGGCCCGCGCAGCGCGAAGTCCGGATGGCGTTCGCCTCGAACGCCGTCCGGACCGCGCGGTACCGCGGGCGGCCTTCCCCTCCTCTTCCGCCTTAGTCGGCCGCGTCGATCGAATCGTCGACCGGCAGAAGCAGGAAGTTCACCACGGCCGGTTCTCCCGCGATGACGCGAACCGGTTTCCGTAACGGCTGATACCCGGGTGCACCCGCGGCCACCCTGTACGGTCCGGGCGGTACATCCGGGAACCGATAGATCCCCATCTCGTTCGTTTCTGTCGCCGTCACGACGATTGGCGGGTCGGCCGGCTTGATGAGGCGGACCAGGGCGCCCGCGATGGGCGACGGGGCCGTCCCTGGTTCCGGTGCACCAATCACGCGACCCACGACCAGGCCCGGCACCTGGGCCGGCGTGTGCGACAGGAACAGTACGGAGCCCGGCGGGGCCAGGCAGATCCTGGGCACCTTCACGATGTGGAACGGGTTCGTGATAACATCCAGCGGTCCGGGCTGCTCCTGGACGGCCACGTGGATCCGGGTGCTGTGCTCGCACCGGCCCGCGCGGACGATGTGAATCCCGGGTCCGCCGCCGGTCGACTGCACGCCCAGGATGGCCACAATCACGCTGAAGTGCTGGAAGTCGACGGGGGGCGGCGTGGGGGCCGGCTGCAGATGGGCGGTGTGTCTTTGCCAGAACGCGGCCCACGCTTGGGGATCCTGGATGACGGCCCGCAGGCCGCGGAAGTGCGGGTTGTTCAGCCCGAACCCGCTGATCTCTCCGTTCGCAATGGTGTGGATCGGGCACTCGCAGCAGCAGGCCGCTCCTGCGTCGCTGTCTTCGTCGCAGACCGTGCAGTCGAGTATCGTCTCGGCCGCGAGCGCATCGATCGCCTGATCCTCATTGAGGCTGGGATCGAGGGTTGTGGGGGTGACCTGGGCGGCGGTTCGCTGAGCGCCGGCGACACCCGCCAGCCCCAGAACCAGGATGCCGGCGCAGAGCAAGACTCCTTTTCGTACCATACGAGTTCCTCCTTTACCTGCAGAATGCACTCGGTTCGGGACGTTCTCCGGAATCGTCCCGTCGGGCAGGAAGGCCGGGCCGGCGTCGTCGGGCCGCCTCACGTCGGTCATACAATCGCCGTGCCCGAAGCGCCTTCGCCGGACGCCCGCGGTAAGTCAACGCGATTGCGTCCTTGCGGCCCATGCGCCGGGTCAATCGCGTCTTCCGATCAGCCAAACGCACGGATACGGATGCTTATTGCGGCGAAAATTCCGGAGATGCTCAGGAAGGGCTGCGCTCATAACCCAAGCAACGGAGCGACGAAGCGACGGAGGAGGAAGGACTTGCGCCAGGGCGTTTGTGAAGGTCTGCCCCGGGGCGCGGAGAGCCCGGGCGTTTGCAGATTATTCGGCGCGCCGGTCAGCCGCCCACGCCGAAGAGCAACTCACGCAGGCTGTCGAACGGGAAGACGACGGACCGGCGGGGCGTCAGGAACACGAGGAGCCAGCGGTCGCCGGTCTTCTCGAAATGCAGCTCCCAGCGTGACGGCCGGCTGCCGCCCAGGCCTTCCGCGGCGCCGTAGACGCGGGCTGAGGCGTTGAAGGTCACCTTCGCGCGCTGTCCGTCCTCGATGCTGACCTCGAAACCGCTGAGCCGGGCGCTTCGGACCTCGACGGCGGTCAGGCCGCGGCGGACCCACTGCATGAACTCGTCCCGGTCCAGGTTCTGCGTCGCAAACCGGTCGGAGACGTGTTCGCCGATGCCCGCCACGTCGCCGTTCACGGCGGCGACGGCCAGTTCATTGCACAACGCAATGAGACTTTCCCGCTCGGTAACGACCAGGTGCTGCATCACCAGTAGCAGGGCCGCGACCACGACGCCGGCCAGCGCCGCGCGTCGCGCATTCGGCGTCCGCCGCGCCGCCCATCGCCGCAGCAAAATGAACTCGCCCACGAGCAGCAGCGGCACGAGGTACAGCGGGCTCTCAAACAGGACCGTCTTGATCGTTGTCAAAGCTGGCTCGCTTGTCTGTGTCGCTTCCTCGGGCGAACGGATCAGTCATCTCCGTTACGCGGCACGGCCTTCCCGTCGCGAATTGTGAAGTCCCGACGGCGGTATACGGCCTTTCCGCTTGAAGTCGTCGGCTCGTGCCATTGCCATTGGTTCCATTCGCTTCCAGGCGTGCCAGGACGGGGATCGCCTTGCGAGCGATGTCAAAATACTCCTCGCGCAACTCCAGGCCGATGCAGCGGAGGCCGCACGCCAACGCGGCGGCGACGGTTGACCCGGCGCCCATAAAGGGGTCCAGAATCGTTCCCTCGCCCAGGGGTAGGGCCGCATGCACAAGTTGACGCATGAAGTGTTGTGGTTTGAGCGACGGATGCGGCGCCAGCCGGCGTTCCTCCGGACGGGTCGGAGCGGAGACGATCAAATCCCGGAATGGTCCTCCTTCGGATACGCGGCGCAGGCCGCCCGTCTTCCATTTGCGCAGGTTGTCCTGCACGCGCCCCTCGCAAGGTTTGCGGAACAGGCCCCACGGCTCCCAGCACGACCGCGGCATGACTGTGACCTGGTCAAACTCCCGATGGGCGTTCTTGGGCCGGTCTCCGCCGCGAAGCGTCTGGACCACGCGAATGATCTCACCGCGCTTCTCGAACCCCGCCAGGACAAAGGGCTCGTAGACGAGGTGGGACACGAGCGGGTTAGTAGCCACAAAGACATGAGCCCCCGGCACCAGGACCGGCATCAACGCGCGGGCGAACCGTGCAAAGAAGCTACTCAGGTCGGCCCGATCCTGCTGGGTCAACACGGTGAACCGCGGCAGGGGACTGCGACGGCAGCCGTCGAATGACGGCGGAATGCGCCAGACGCCGCCCCGGCCTGTTTTCCGCTTGGCCAGGTGAGCGGCCGAATACTCCACCAGCCCATAGGGCGGGTCGGTCACCACGGCGTGAATGCTGGCCGGCGGCGCCTTCTCCAGCCAGGCGAAGGCATCCACAAGATGGATCTCGACCGGATCGGGCGCGCAGGACTCTGCGTCACATAGTCCGGCCTGAAGCAGACTGGTTCGGCTGTTCCTTGCCAAGGCCCGCACCCTCTGTCTTTCCGAACATTCTCCGAACAGAGATAATACCGGAATCACTCGCAGAGTCCAGTGCTTATTTCAGGTTTTCCGGGTTCAGGGGCTGCAGGTCGGGCGGGACGAACCGGCCGTCCTTGCGGACGAGTTCGTCGTCAAACCAGATTTCGCCGCCGCCGCACTCCGGTGTCTGGATGCAGACCATGTCCCAGTGGACGGCCGAGCGGTTGCCGTTGTCGGCCTCGTCCTCGTACGCCGACCCCGGCGTGAAGTGGAACGAGCCGGCGATTTTCTCGTCGAACAGGATGTCCAGCATGGGCCGGGTGATGTAGGGGTTGAATCCCAGGGCGAACTCGCCCACGTACGACGACCCGTCGTCCGTGTTCAGCACGGTGTTGAGGTGCTCGGAGTTGGAGCTGCGGGCGTTGATCACCTTGCCGTCTTTGAATTCCAGCCGGATGTCCTCATGCACGACGCCCTGGTAGAGCGTGCGGGCGTTGTACCGGATGGTGCCGTTCACGGAATCGCGAACGGGGGCGGTGAAGGCCTCGCCGTCCGGGATGTTCAGCTTGCCGGCACAGCCGATGGCGGGAATGCTCTTGATGGAGAAGTGCAGTTCGGTTTCCGGGCCCAGGATTTTCACGCGGTCGGTCGCCTTCATTCTTGCAACCAGGGGCTGCATGGCCGCGGCCATTTTGCCGTAGTCCAGGGTGCACACATCAAAGTAGAAGCGTTCGAAGGCTTCCGTGCTCATCTGGGCCTGCTGGGCCATGGAGGGGCTCGGGTAGCGCAGGACGACCCAGCGGGTCTGTCGCACGCGGATCTCGCCGTGCACCGGCTTCCACCAGACAGACTGGTAGAGCTTCATCTTGTCCGCGGGCACGTCGCTCATTTCGGTGATGTTCAGGTTGCCGCGCAGCCCGATGTAGGCCTGGACGCCCTTCATCCGCAGGGCCTCGGTCTCGGCGATGAGCTTGAGTTGGGCCTCGCTGCCGTGGATCAGAAGCTGCCGCAGCACGAGGTTGCTCTTGAGCGTCACCAGCGGGTCGGCGCCCGCCTGGCGGGCCACACGCACCACCTCGTTGGTGATGTCATGTGGAACGTCGATCGCCTCGATCAGGATTTTCTCTCCCGGCTTGACCGCCGTGGAGTAGTGGATAAGCACTTCCGCCAGCCGAGTCATTCGCGGGTCAACCATCCTGCTTCCTCCTTCGATTCGTCATTCCCACGGGCACGGCGCGAACTGCCCGGCCCCTCCGATGGCCATTGCCCCAGCATACTCGAAAGCCGGCCGGAAGGGCAGGCGGGACGCGGGATCGTCCGTTCGAAGCCGCACACGCCGGCCTGCGAGCTCGCGTGAGTTGCAGACGGATCATTCCGGAAACACAAATCCCGGCGGTTCGGAGCGGCGGGGGTAGCAGTCGGCCCCTCCGTTGAAGATCGCGAACAGCGACAACGCGAGCAGCGCCCGCACGATGAACTTCGCCCAACGCTTCATGGCATCTGCCTCCCTGAATCCCGGCGCGAACCGGCGGCGCCGTGGCCGGATCGACAGAGCATACCTTCACGGGCCGGATGAATCCAACGAGGACTCGCCGGGCCGTCACTCGGCGTGGGCGTCCACGGTCCGCATCTGCCGGGCCTTCTGCTCGTTCACGAAAGCCAGCAGAACCAGGCCGAGCACGAAGAACACAACGACGGACACGATCGACAGCCGCAGCGAGCCGGTCCGGTGGATGATGGCCGCCATCGCCAGCGGGCCCCCGATGGCGGAAAACTTGCTGAACACCGTGTAGAACCCGAAGAACTCCGCACTGGCCTCCGGCGGGACCATGGAGCCGTACAGCGACCGGCTCAACGCCTGCGACCCGCCCAGCACGATGCCCACCACGCCCCCCAGCGCAAAGTATTCGAACCGCGACGTGACGAAATACGCGTAGATCACCACCCCGGACCACAGCACCAGCGAAACCATCACCGCCCGCTTGGTGCCGATCCACCCCGCCAATCGACCAAAGACCAGCGCGCCCACCATGGCCACACCCTGGATCACCAGCAGCGTGAGCATCAGGTCGGCGGTGGATAGCCTCAGCTCCTCCTTGCCGAAGATGGTGGCCATGGCGATGACGGTCTGGATGCCGTCGTTGTAGAGCATGAACGCCACGAGAAAGAGCACGAGCGGCCGGTAATGCCGGACCCGTCGCGCGGTGTCGAGCGTCCGCCGGAACCCGGTCGCCGCCACCGCCGCCGTCCGCGGCCAGTTCCGGTATCGCTCCGGAAGCGGCTGCGTGGCCGGCGCCTCGCGCAGGGTCAGGGCGGTGATGATCGTGAACCCCGCCCACCACAGGCCGGCCATGGCCAGGCCGATCCGGGCGGCCAGGGCCTGGTCGATGCCCAGCGTCTCGTGGAACAGGATCAGCAGCAGAGCGAGGGCAAACTGCACGCCGCCCCCGACGTACCCGGCCGCGTAGCCCCAGCCGGAGACCCGGTCCATCCGGTCGGCCGTGGCAATCTGCGGCAGGAACGCATCGTAAAACACGTTTGCGCCGACGAACCCCACCTGGCCCAGCACGAAGAAGGCCAGCGTCCGCCCCACGTCGCCCGAGCCGCAGAAGTACAGCAGCGTGGTGAACAGACTGCCCAGGTACGCGAACATCAGCAGGAAGCGTTTCCTGGCGGCCGTGAAGTCGGCCACTGCCCCCAGCACCGGCGCCGTGAGGAACACCACGATCGCCGCCGCCGCGACGGAAAGGGCCCAGAGTGTGGTGGCGCGGAAATGCTGCCCGCCGATCATCACCCCATCGGGTCCGACGACGGCCTCCACGAAATACGCCGGGAGCAGGCCCGCCAGCACCGTTGTGGCATAGGCCGAGTTGGCCCAGTCATACACGCACCAGCCGAAAATCGTTCGGCGATCATTCAGCGGAGTAATCTCGCGGGACATACGGACCTTGCCGGGCAACGTGGCCCGGGTATCACACGGGTTCATCCAAGCCTGGGAACGAACAGGGCCTTTCGGCCTCTCGCGGCCCAGATGGTACACACGATCTGCACCGGCAGAAAGGCGTCCCGCCTCCGGGGAGAAGCAGGACGCCTTTGCCCAATGCCGAATTCGTGCGGTCCGGCCTTCTGCGATCAGAACCGCCCGTACTCCGGGATCTCGGATTCCAGAATACGCTGTATCCGCGATCTTGACGTGCCGAGGTGGGCCTCAGACGCGAAGTCGAGCTTGCCGGTCTGCAGAACGCGGTCGATGTCGTTGCGCAATGTCTCCATCTGGCGGATGATCATCGCGTGCAGGTCCGGGGAAATCGCAACACCCGGGGCAATTCGGGCATGCACCTCCAGCAGGCCCAGATATTCCCGCTGGAGCGACCGTCGAATGCTGGACAGGAACGGCTGGGCGTCGGTCCATTGGCCGTTCCGGGCCCGCTCCACGTCACAGGCGTCGGCCCAGCAGGCTTTGTGCAGCCGGCCGAGGTACTCCGCCGCGGTGAACTTGTCGGACTCGCTCGTCTTGAGCTCCGCATCATGGATGCGTTGCAGCGTCACGGGCATGAGTCGATCGAAAAGGTTCCACCATTGAAGCAGCCCGATGAACGAGTGGATCGGGAAGTCCATGACGAAGTTGATTCGTGTTCCCTCGTGCCACCAGCGCGTCGGGGCCAGGTGATTCAGCACTTCGGGTGAAAACGTGAAGAACTCGTCACGGAACAGGTTCTGCTCGATGAAGTCCAGCGCTCTGCGCTGCACGGCGGTCTCCACGAGCACGAACGGCGGCGGCGCGTCGGGGTCGCCGCGGTGGGCCCGGCTGAAGTACTGACCGCCGATGTATCGACCCACGTAATCGAGCACAAAGGCCTTCTCGATCAGAAGGTTGAGGAACGTGCTGCGCAGGTGGTACCAGCTCTCTTCGTCCTTGACTGCCCACTGCAGAATGTCCTGCATTCGGTGGTTCACAAGGTCAATGCGCGTCTGCGCCCAGTCGATGGGATCGGCGCCCATGTCAAAGCGGTCGGCACGGGGATCAGGGGCGACGAAGAAGCTGTCCTCGTCCGTGGCGTAGGCGAGTTCGGGTTCCGCCGCCCGACTCGCGATGGCCCGGAGCATCGCCTCCTCGCCGCTCAGCGGAGCGGCGGGGGCTATGTCGGCTGCCGCCTCCGTCTCGGCTTCGGACGCCTTCGCCCCCTCCTCCTCACCCTTCTCCGGCTTATCCTGGGACGGCGCCGGGTACTTGCCATCGTAGGGTCGGTAGCCGTATTCGATGGCCCAGTAGTCGTACGGGCCGATCGTCGGGGTGATGAAGTGCCCTTCCGTCGGCTTGTCCACGAAGAACAGGACGGGGTTGTAGTCCATGATGGACCCGCACGTGGGTTCGCCGGTGGTGCGACGTCGCCGGACTTCGTCGAGGGTGTAGATGGAACTGGCCTTGAAATTGTGCCGCAGGCCCAGGGTGTGCCCGACCTCGTGGGTGACGACCTGCTTGATCACCTCGTAGAGGAACCGCTCGGTGACTTCCCGGGGCGCGTTCGCCAGGACCGCGCCCGCGAAAGCCATCTGGTGCTTCATGCCTTCGGCGTATTCGCAGCAATGGTGTCCCCGGTCCCACAGGTGCTGCCGCATCGCTTCGCGCTGATCCTCCGGGTTGTCCTCGCCGAACGCGAAGGACTCCCAGGCGCAAACCGGACGCTTCCATTGCGGGTGGCCGGCGAAGAACGCACGCAGGGTCGGGTCGCGCATTCGCATCTGCATCGCGGCAGTGGGCAGCATCCGCTCGGCCTCCTGCTCGAAGTACCGGACCATCGCGTCGTCGAAGATGATGTCGGCGTCGTAGATTTCTCCGGTGAAGGGGTTGGCCCGGTGCGGTCCCATGGCGAAGCCGGCCCCGGCGACAATCCAGCGGAAGAAGCTGTACCGCATGTCCTCGGGGTCCAGGTCCTTGTACTCGTTGTCCCGGGTCTGCTGCCGGACCTCGATCGCGTTGACAAAGCCGATCGTCTCAAACGCCTTGTTCCATTCCAGGATGCCGTCCCGAGCCGCCCGGCGGAACCGTACCGGCACGGTCTTCTCGATGTAGAAGACGATCGGCTGTTTCGGCTCGCACAGGTCGAGGCTGGGGTCCCGCTTTTCCAGCGGCCACCGATCGATGTACCGATTGAAGATGTCGCGGGCAGCGGTCGGCTTCGACCAGTCGCGATTGGTTGTGAGGAAGTAACCCACCCGATCGTCCGCCACACGCGGCTGATAGCCGGTCTCCCGCAGCGCCCAGAAGCTGTAATGGAGCAGCTTCTTGTCGTACGAGCCGGGGGGATAGGTTCGCCCGACGGCCAGCTCCACCCCGATTTCGACGTTGTGCGGGAAGGGTTTCTTCTTCGTCCACTTGCTGAGGGCCTCGTTGATGCCGCCGCCCCCGAAGGTCATCCAGCCGATGTTGGCGAAGTCGCTTTTGAGCAGCGGGCCGAGGTCGATCACCGGGTCCCCCCCGGGCGACTTCGTGACGATGCTCACCGCGGTTCGGATGCGATCCGGGTAGGTCCGACGGACCACGTCATCCACCGTGCTGTCCTCGTTGACGACGAACCGGGTCTCCGGCTCGATCAGCAGCAGTTGACGACCGAGCTCCTCCCACCGGACCACGTGTTCGTCGACCGGAAACCCCGTGAAGAACCCCCCGCCGGAGAAACTCGTGGACAGCATGAACTTCTTTCCCAGAACCGATTTGGGAATCTGACAGAGCAGCTTCTCGAAATCTTTGTCATCCCCCGCGCCCTCCGGGTAACACCACAACGTGAACAGTCCTTCGTGGGCCTTCATGTCCTTCGTGACTTCCTCGAATTTGGGGAAGGCCCGGTCGGCTTCCGTTTCTTGCCTGGCACCGGCTCCGACCGTCTTGGCGGCGACCTCGCCGGCATCGAGCGTCTGGGCGTCGGCGGATCGGTCGGTGGCCGGCACCGCCAGAGTCCAGCCGAGAACGGCCAGGCACAAAAGCATCTTCCGCGTTTCCATGGCAGGCATCTCCTATTTGCGTGAACAGGGTCGGTTATCCAGTCGCAGGGAATGTCCGGCGGACTTCCGTGCCCCGGGGAATGCGAACCGTCTCTAGGGATCGGCAGCTGCCCTCCATGTCGCCGGGCCCCGAGTCCCCTGGGCCTGCGGCTACGTCCTGCGGCAGTTATTCTATGCACGACCGTGCCGAATTCTTATACACAATTCGGATGCCGGTGAGTGGCAGGGCGGCGGGCAAAATCGTCGGCTCACCGCGCCAGCACGGTCTCGGGTACCGTGCCGCCCTGCATCAGGGCCACGAAGGCGTCGAAGAGGTAGGACGAGTCGTGCGGGCCGGGGGCGGCCTCCGGGTGGTACTGCACGGCGAAGATGGGTTCCGACAGGTGGGCGAAGCCCTCCACGCTGCGGTCGTTCAGGCTGATGTGGGTCACTACAGCGCCGACGCCGGGCAGCGACGGCTCCGTCACCGCGAAGCCGTGGTTCTGGCTGGTGATCTCCACGCGGCCGGTCGCCCGGTTCAGCACGGGGTGGTTGATGCCGTGGTGCCCGAACTTGAGCTTGTGCGTCTTGGCGCCCAGGGCCAGACTCAGCAACTGGTGGCCCAGGCAGATGCCGAACATCGGCGCCTTGCCGACCAGCTTCCGCAGGGCCGCGATGGTCTCCGCCACCGGCTCCGGGTCCCCCGGGCCGTTGCAGACCATCACGCCGTCCGGCCGGTGTTCCAGCAGGACTTCAGCCGACACGGTGCAGGGGAACACCTGCGTTTCGCACCCGCGCGCCACCAGGTGCCGCAGAATGTTGCTTTTCGCACCGGTGTCGATCACCGCGACACGCAGCCGCTTCCCGGCCGGCCGCACGGTCCCCTCAGGAAGGGACTCCGACCAGGCGCACGCCGATTCGCGTGTGACCCGGTCGGCCAGTTTCTGCCCCACCATACTCGGTGCGGCCTGCGCGCGGGCGATCAGTTCGCGGTCGTCCAGGGTTTCCGTTGACATCGCCCCGCGCAGCGACCCCAGCACGCGCAAACGACGGGTGAGCGCCCGGGTATCCAATCCGGACAACGCCACGATGCCGTTGGATTCCAGATACGCGCGCAGATCCTGCTCGGCCCGCCAGTTGCTGTAGCGGTCCACCAGTTCCCGCACAACGAACCCGGCCAGGAACGTCTTGCGTGATTCCACGTCTGCCGCGTTCACACCGTAGTTGCCGATCATCGGCGCGGTCATGGTGACGATCTGCCCGCAGTACGACGGGTCGGTCAGCACCTCCTGGTAGCCGACCATGGCCGTGTTGAACACGACCTCGCCGGTCACCGTGCCCACCGCTCCGGCCGGCTGCCCGGTGAACACCGTGCCGTCTTCCAGTGCGAGCTTGCCGATCATACCGGTCGCCCCCTTCCCATGTAGTCCTGCACGGCGGCCACCGACCATTCGCCCTTGCGCAGGGCCCCGATCGCCCCGACCGCCGCCCGGGCGCCGGCCAGCGTGGTGATCAGCGGGATGTTCTCCTGGATGCAGGCGGCCCGCCAGCGGCCCTCTTCCCACGCCGCACCCTTGTGGATGGGCGTGTTGATCAGCATGGCCAGTTCGCGCCGGTGGATCATCTCCAGCAGAAACGGGTATTCGTCGCCCGCGTGCTTGGACACGATCTTCGACGGCACGCCGCCCTCCTTCAGGGCCTGGTGGGTGCCGATGGTGGCCACCAGTTCAAAGCCCATCTCGTGCAGCTCGCGGGCGATGGACACCACGCGCGGCTTGTCCGGATCGTTCGTGCTGACCAGCACCGTGCCTGCCGTCGGCAGGCGGATGCCCGCGGCCAGCATGGCCTTGGCAAACGCGATGGGGTACGAGCGGTCCATGCCCATCACTTCACCCGTGCTCTTCATCTCCGGGCCCAGCACGGCGTCCACCCCGCGGAACTTGTTGAACGGAAACACGGGCACCTTCACGGAGACGTGGTTCGGGTCCCACACGGCGTGAATGCCCGACTCGGCCAGGGCCTGGTTGAGGCTCAGTCCCAGCATCACTTTCGTCGCGATGCTCGCCCAGGGCACGCCCGTGGCCTTGCTCACGAACGGCACGGTCCGCGAGGCCCGCGGGTTCACCTCCAGCACGTACACCGCCCGCTCGTGAATGGCGAACTGGACGTTCATCAGCCCGCACACGTTCAGGTGCCTCGCCAGCAGCTTCACCTGGTGCGTGATCTCGTCCTCCAGGGACGGCGACATGGAGTACGGCGGCAGCGTGCAGCAACTGTCGCCGCTGTGTACTCCCGCCTCCTCGATGTGCTCCATGATTCCGCAGATGTCGCAGCGGCGGACGGACGTCGGCTTGCCCGGCTGGCCGTGGTCGCTGACGGCGTCCACGTCAACCTCCACTGCGTCCAGCAGGAACTTGTCGATGAGGATCGGGTTGCGGGCGCCGTCGAGTTCATCCCGGTCGCTGGCGGCCCAGGCCCGGTCCGCGTACTGCCGCAGGTCGGCCGGGTTGTTGCAGATTTCCATCGCCCGGCCGCCCAGCACGTACGACGGTCGCACGATGACGGGATAGCCGAGCTCCTCCGCGACTCGCAGCGCATCTTCGACGGAGTTTGCCATGTCGCTGGCCGGCTGCATGAGGCCCAGCTCGTGCAGAATCTTCCTGAAATGCTCGCGCTCCTCCGCGAGGTGGATGCTCCGGGGGCTGGTGCCGATGATCGGCACGCCCCGGGCGGCGAGGCCCTCCGCCAGGTTCAGCGGCGTCTGCCCTCCGAACTGCACGATTACGCCTTTGACCAGCCCTTCCGGCCCGCCCGCGGTGAACGGCCGACCGTTGAGCCGTTCGCATACGTTGAACACGTCCTCGTGCGTGAGCGGCTCGAAGAACAGCAGGTCGCTCGTGTCGAAATCGGTGCTGACGGTCTCCGGGTTGGAGTTGATCATCACCGCCTCGTAGCCCATCTCCCGGGCGGCCATGGCCGCATGCACGCAGCAGTAGTCAAACTCGATGCCCTGCCCGATGCGGTTCGGCCCGCCGCCGATGATGATCACCTTCTGCTTTTCGCTGACGCGGATCTCGTCGTCGTACCAACTCACCGACAGGTGCTCACTGTCCAACGGGCGATAGCCGTACGGCGGGCGGATGTTCCGCGACTCGATGAGGCTGCGCACCTGCGTTCGGCCGTTGCCCCCGGCCTCGGCTGCCTCCGCGACCCGCGCCGGGGTCTTCAGAGAAGCGACCGCCTCCGGACTGCGGATGATCGTGGTGACGGGTGATTCGTGCGTGGAGTAGTAGTACGGCGTGTACGCCTCGAACTCCGCGGCACACGTGTCCACCAGCTTGTAGACCAGGCGATTGCGACGCAGCTCGGCCAGGGCCGGGCTGTTGGCGCCCAGCCGCCACAGGTTGCAAAGCTGGATGTCGGAGTAGCCCAGGGACTTCGCCCGTCGATACAGCTCGTGCATGTGCGCGTCTACGCGGGCGGGGCCGCTGCCCGGAGCGGCAGCCGCCAGTTCGTCCTCGAATTGCACGAGGTCCTGGATTTGCGTCAGGAACCACGGATCAATGCCCGTCACCTCGTGAATCTTCTCGACGGACCAGCCCAGCTTGAGGGCATAGCGGATGTAATACAACCGACCCTGGCAGGGAGTGCCCAGCTTGTCGTGCAGCACATCGTCCGGCACCGGCCACTCGCTGGCCGACTCCTCTTTCCAGTCGCCCGGCGCCTCGCCGAGGTTCGTGCCGCCGAAGTAGACGCCGCCGTTGGTCTCCATGCCCGCGTCGTCCACCCAGACGTACGCTGCCGGCTCCGGCACGCGGCTGTGCCTGGCCCGGTGCCAGTTCAGCCACCGGTCGTTGCCGTCCAGGCCCAGGCCGAAGCGCTTGATCTCCATGGAGCGGATGCACTTCTGGAGCGCTTCCTTGAACGTGCGCCCAATGGCCATGGCCTCGCCCACGGACTTCATCTGCGTGGTGAGCGTTTCGACCGCGTCAGGGAATTTCTCGAACGCCCAGCGCGGCATTTTCAGCACGACGTAGTCCAGGGTCGGCTCGAAGCAGGCCAGGGTCTCCTTCGTGATGTCGTTGGGAATCTCGTCCAGCGTGTACCCGACGGCCAGCTTCGTCGCCACTTTGGCAATGGGAAAGCCCGTGGCCTTCGAGGCCAGGGCCGACGACCGCGAGACCCGCGGGTTCATCTCGATCACGACCCGCCGGCCCGTCTGGGGATGCACCGCAAACTGAATGTTCGACCCGCCCGTCTCCACGCCGATGGCCCGGATGATGGCGATCGCGTCGTCCCGCATGGTCTGGTATTCGCGATCGGACAGCGTCATGGCCGGGGCCACGGTGATGGAGTCGCCCGTATGCACGCCCATGGGGTCGAGGTTCTCGATGGAGCAGATGATGACCACGTTGTCGCGGCGGTCCCGCATCACCTCCAGCTCGAACTCCTTCCAGCCGTACAGGCTCTCCTCGATGAGGATCGCGCTGACGCGCGACTGCTCCAGGCCGCTGCGAGCGATCTGTCGGAATTCCTCCAGGGTGTGGACGAACCCGCCGCCGGCCCCGCCCAGCGTGTAGGCCGGCCGGATGCAGCAGGGCAGCCCCACCTCTTCGAGAATCGTCTGGGCCTCGCGCATGGAATGCGCCACGCCCGACCGCGGCAGGTCCATCCCGATGGATTCCATCGTGTGCTTGAAGGCCGTGCGGTCCTCCGCCCGGTGGATGGCGTCGCGGTCGGCGCCGATCATCCGCACGTTATGCTCGGCCAGGATGCCGCGTTCCTCCGCCTCGACGGCGCAGTTCAAACCGGTCTGTCCGCCGAGGGTGGGCAGGATGCTGTCCACCGGCGTGCCGCTCGCCCGCTCGCGGGCGAGGACCTTGCCGATGAGGTCCGGCGTGATCGGTTCGATGTAGGTGCGGTCGGCCACGTCCGGATCGGTCATGATGGTGGCGGGGTTGCTGTTCAGCAGGACCACGCCGATCCCCTCTTCGCGCAGCGCCTTGCACGCCTGGGTCCCGGAATAGTCAAACTCGCAGGCCTGCCCGATGATGATCGGGCCGCTGCCGACGATCAGCACGCGACGAATCTGTGGGTCTTTGGGCATATACGACGTTCAGCGCTTCCGGCGTGACGGGCTCGGACCTCGCTCCGGCATCTCCCGGCCGTTCGACCGCCAGAGCATACTCATCCCTCGTCCCGGATTCCACCCCTTCAGACGCATATCCAATCGCCATGATGCATACCGGTCGGACATCGCGCCGGGGTTCCGCCGGGCACCTCACGCTCGCCAACACACTCCTCCATCCATGCACGTCCGAGCCGCGACCGCCCTGTCCTCCGCGGCGACCCGCGCATCGACCGCGGCACGGTTGACCTCGGCGGCCCGGCGCAGCCGTCGGCCGGGAACCCCCGGCCCGAGATCACCTTCGCGGTCCCCGCGGACGGTCACGCGGTCGGGTCGGTTGCCGCCGTTCGGTTGCCGAGCCGTACGGCTGCGAGTATGAAATGACGGACCGGGCCTGGCGGCGCACTACGTCGCGAACGGGAGTGAATCGGATGCCTGCGAAACTGACACCGGAAGACCTGGGCGCGCGGATCACGGACTACGTCCATACGAACATGGTCGCGCTTCGCCAGGAACAGACCGCACGAGAGGCCCTCCACGCGCTGCGCCGCCAGGACATCAGCGACAAAATCATCTACCTGTACGTGGTGGACGAGCAAGACACCCTGGTCGGAGTGGTGCCGGTGCGGCGGCTGTTGACCGCCGAGCCGGACGCGACCGTGCAATCCCTGATGGTGGGCCCGGTGGTGTCGATTCCCGGGTCCTTGTCGGTGCTGGAGGCGTGCGAGGTCTTCCTGAAACAGCGGCTCCTGGCCCTGCCCGTCGTGGACCACGAAGGCCGACTGCTGGGCGTCGTGGACCTGACCCTGTTCACCGACGAGGTGCTCACCGCGGCCCAGCAGCAGACGGACAGCGCGTTTCAGTTGATCGGCGTGCATGTGGCGCTCGGGCGGCGCGTCTCGTCGTGGACCAGCTTCAAGGACCGCTTCCCCTGGCTGCTCTGCAACATGGCCAGCGGAATCGCATGCGCGTTCATCGCCGGTCGGTTTGAGCTGCTGCTGAGCCAGGTGGTCCTGCTGGCCATGTTCCTGACCGTCGTGCTTGCCCTGGGGGAGAGCGTCAGCATCCAGTCCATGACCATCACGTTGCAGGGTCTCATGGGGCTCCGCACCGATCGGCGACACTTGCTCCGGTCCATTCGAAAGGAGTTCACCACGTCGGCCCTGCTGGGCCTGAGTTGCGGCCTGGTCGTCGGGCTGACGGCCCTGGCCTGGCGAGGGGCCCCGCTGCCCGCGCTGGCCATCGGCGGCGGCATCTTCATGTCCATCATCACGGCGTGCCTGCTCGGCGTCGCCATCCCGACGGCCGTTCATGTGATGCGCATTGATCCGAAGGTCGCCGCCGGGCCCATCGTTCTGGCCTCGGCCGACGTGGCCACATTGCTGTTCTACTTCGGCATCGCGCAGCGGCTGCTGATGTGAGTTGCACCGGGCGCCGTGTCGCATCCGGGGCAGCACGGGTCCGCCACGGTCCCGGGCGGAGTCGTCAGAGTTGGTGCTTCTTGCGCTTGTTGTAGAGGGTTCGGCGGGACAGGCCCAGCTCGCGGGCCAGGTCTGTGTGGGTTCGGCCCGATTGTTCCATGAGGCGGCTCAGCAGAAGCCGCTCGCATTCGTCCAGCACGTCGGTGAACGTGGTCTGACCGGTCCCCAGCATCCGGCAGGCGCTGTCCACCACCTCGCGGGCCAGGCCGGCCGAAGCGGTCGAATCCGCAGCACCGGTGTCGTGCAGCACGGAGGCCAGGTCCTCGACCGTGATGCGGTCGCCACGCGTCTTGAAGGCGAGCGCCCGGCGGATCACGTTCTCCAGCTCACGCACGTTGCCCTGCAACCGCTGGCGCATCAGCAGGTCCAGGGCGTCGTCATCCATGCCCGCCAGCGGCCGGGGGTAGTAGTCCGCGTATCGCTTCACGAAATGCCGGACCAGCAGCGGAATGTCCTCCGGCCGCTCGGACAGCGGCGGCACCTCGATGCGAATGACGTTCAGCCGCTGGAACAGATCCAGGCGGAAGCGGCCTTCCTCCACCTGGGCCTCCAGTCGACGATTCGTCGCGGCGATCACCCGCACGTCCACCGGCTTCTCCTCGTCGGCCCCGACGGGCAGCACCAGCCCTTCCTGGAGAACGCGCAGCAGCTTCGGCTGGAGGGCCAGGTCCAGCTCGCCGATCTCGTCGAGCAGCACCGTCCCGCCGTCCGCCGCCCGGAAATGGCCCAACCGGCTTTCCGTCGCACCCGTGAAGGCGCCTTTTGTATGGCCGAACAACGCGCTGTCGGCTAAGGGGCCGTTAATGGCAGAGCAGTTCACCGACAGGATCCGCCGGTGGCCGCGCTTGGCGTCCAGCCTGTGAAGGGTCTCCGCCAGGAGTTGCTTGCCCGTGCCCGATTCACCGTAAATCAGGACCGGCACGTCGGAGATGCGGGCGGCCCGAACCGTACGCTGCAGCACGTCTCGCATGGCTCGGCTGCAGCCGACGAACCCCGTCACCTCGAATATGTCGTCGCGCGACGCCGGATGGCCCTCCGGCCGGCTCTGCCGATAGCGACGCAGGGCACGCTCGATCTGCTCCCGGAGCAGCACCGGGTTCACCGTGCCCTCCGTCACCTGCAGAAAGCCCTGGACGCCGGCCTGAATCAGTTGCGAGCACCGCTCCCGCGTGAGCGGCCTGTCCATCGCGACCAGCAGTTGGGTACGCGGCGCCTGCCTGCGAAGGGACGACACGAGCTCCACCAAAGCTGCGGAGTCCTCGTCCGAGCAGCCGGAACGGGAACGGTCCCTCGTCGCGGACGCGCTGACCACGACGATCGCGCACCCGCCACACGCCGACAGGCCGTCCTCCCGCCCACGCAGGCCCCTCGCTCGATCGGTCTGAAGGCCCAGGCGGCTCGCCAGCGCAGCCACGTGCGCCAGCGATGGCTGGTCACCGTCGACAATCAACAGCCGATCGGCCGGCGATGCCGATGACGCTCGCGACGGCAAAGTCCTCCCTCCTGTTCGTCCCTGCAACTGGTGGCGTCAGGTTCGACCGACGCCAGCCAGGTCACCACGCCTGGAGAGATGTCTGGGACTGGGCTTGCCTACGTTCAACCCCATGAACCATCACAGGTTGGGTTCAACACAGGCAGAGCAATTTGGACAAGATGGGGAACGGGTCGAAGTGCCTCTCTCTTCTCCTCCCCACGTCCAATCTCTCTCCCGCATCCGTACTGACCACCATACGGAAAACGACGGCCCGTGTCAACATCCAGGATCCTGAAACGTTCCGCTCCGGCCTCCCCGTAATGGCTTGGTAATACAGGGAATTGTGCTAATCGTGCGACAGACCTGTCGCGATCATCCAGCCTGCCAACGCCCCCATGAGGGCGCCAGTGAGCGGATGGTTGGTCGCCACTCAGCCCCCCCCGCCGCCGCATTGGGAGTTCCTGCGGCCGCGATAGCCCACCAGACCGCCCACTGCGGCTCCGATAATAACGCCCAAGACCGACTTCCACACCGAAAACCCTCCCGAAAAACCCCTCTTTCCCAGATTCTAGGACGCGACCCTTACTCCGGCCACCATCGGTTTCCGAGGGACGGTCGCATTCTCGATCCCCGGGAGGGCGATCGGCCCCCGTTGCGGCGACTCCCCGTACCGGGTCAAATGAACCAGCGGACCCGGTTGGCACGGTTAACCTTTCTTTGCGAGCATGGGTGACTCATGAGCAACCTCCCTGTCAGCGCCCCCCGGCCGCTCGCGGTCCTGCGGGCGATGATCGATTCGGTAGACCGCGAGGTCCTGAACCTGCTGGCCCGGCGGACGGCCCTGGTGGGCGAGATCGCCGAATGCAAGCGGCACCACCGCCTGGAGATACGAGACCGGGCCCGAGAGAACCAGATCGTCCGGGATCGGCGTGAGTTCGCGGCCGAACTGGGCCTCTCCCCCAACGTGGTCGAAGGGATGTACCGGCTCATTCTGTGGGAAAGCCGCGACCGGCAGGCCGCCCTGCGAGCGGAAGTCCCGCTCGACGCCGAACCGAAGACGATTGCAATCGTGGGTGGCATGGGGCAGATGGGACGATGCCTGGCGCGCCTGTTTGTGGATTTGGGGCATTACGTGATTGCCGCCGACTTGACGACGGATACGTCGCCGGAAGAAGCGGCGCGAGCGGCAGACGTGGTGGTCATCAGTGTCCCAATTTCCGAAACGGTGTTGGTGATTGAGAAGCTGGGGCCACTCGTGCGAACTGATGCGCTACTTATGGACGTGGCGTCCATCAAGCAGGCCCCTGTGGAAGCGATGCTGCGTTGCACTTCTGCGAGCGTGGTGGGGACTCACCCGATGTTCGGGCCGTCGGTGCATTCGCTTCAGGGCCAGCGCGTCGTGCTGTGTCCCGGGCGCGGCAAGGAATGGGAAAGCTGGCTGCGGCAGACGTTGCACGCCCGCGGACTGATTGTCCGAGATTCCGACCCGGCCGCGCACGACCGGGCGATGGCGATTGTGCAGGTGCTGGTGCATTACCGCACCGAGGTCATGGGGCGGACGCTGTCGCGCCTGGGCGTTTCGATCGAGGAGACGCTGAGCTACACATCGCCCATCTACCTGATGGAGCTGCTGATGACGGCCCGCCACTTCGGCCAGTCGGCCGATTTGTACGCATCCATCAGCATGAGCAACCCCGCCACCGCCGACGTGACTGCGGCGTTCACGGAAGCCGCCCGTGAAGTGCGCGAACTGGTCTTACGGGGCGACCGCGCCGGTATGCAGCGGTTGTTCAACGAGACGCAGCGATTCTTCGGTGATTTCACAGGTGAGGCGATGGAGCTGAGCAGCTACCTGATTGACCGCCTCGTGGAACGGGCGTGACCGATTGCGACGTGGGAATCGCCAGAGCAAGCTTCGAAGGATCAACGGCCGGCCGGAAGGCTGTCTGCCAGGCCGTGGCATCGGTGTCAATCTGTCGTCACCGTCTCGAACCGGCACCCCACACGCCGCCCCTCGCCCTGCACCGTGTACGACCACACCCCGTACTCCTTCGCCGCGCCGCGATTCCGCAGCGGCTCTGTGGAGGCCGGCGCCCCCACGATCCGAACGCCGGTGATCCGGCGATCCTCCTTGAGGTGCAGGTGTCCGTGCAGCACCAGTCGCACGCGATGGGCCACGCACAGCAACATCAGCCCGTGCCGCTGATCCTCCGGAATCTGATGCATGAGCCGTTCAAGCCGGGTGAACGGCCGCTGTCGTCGCCGCGCGGCGGTCTGGACCATCGGGATGTTCGGGCTGTGGTGCAACGCGACGATCTTCACCGGCACGTGGCGGTGCTGATAGAGCCGGCCGGCCAGACTCTTGAGCTGGTAGTACCGCACCTCGCCCATGGCGTTCGTCGCCACGCCCAGGTTCCCCAGGTTGTTTGAGTTGAGCCCGAACACCGCCACCCGCGGGTCCGGCCTCTCGACCCACGGGAACGTCGTCAACCGGCTCCCCCGCTTCAGACCCGCCACCGCACGCAGCAGGTCGGCCTTGTTGTAGTTCCGACTTGGCCAGCGCGCCAGACCCAGGTGGCAGACGTCATGATTCCCCGGCAGCACGGCCAATCGATCGTGGAGCCCGGCCTCGCGAACGGCCTTCCAGAACACCTCCCACGACGCCAAGTCCCCCCGATCCGTCACGTCCCCCGTGACGATGACGTAGTCCGCGCTCTGCACCGCTCGCGAGTGGACGATCCGGCGAAACGCCTCATTCATCCCCCGCAGCGCGCCGAACAGCCGCGGCTCACTGCGCGCCGCGCCGTCCTGACGCGTCAGGTGC
>Ga0334890_1000452_pt1 | contig 73332 bp, 52 predicted proteins | sample GraSluR1_MG_3_FD_207220 | JGI IMG/M metagenome (GOLD analysis project Ga0334890, IMG submission 207220) | Sludge microbial communities from methane-producing bioreactor in Wageningen University, Netherlands - Granular Sludge_31_08-R1 | ecosystem: Engineered > Bioreactor > Anaerobic >... | reverse complement strand
TCGGCCTTCGCTTCGTGGAGTTCCTCCGCGAGAGTGGTGTTCCCCTTGTGCTCGGGATGGACGACAGCACCTTCGAGCGCGGCGATCCACGGACGAATGAAAGCGGCACAGGCCCGACGCCACGGTGCGACTGACGGACCCCCGTCAGACGCACCCCGACGTGCTCAGGGGAGGCGCTGGCGGGTAAATTCCGAACGGCACGGCTCGGTCGACTGGGCAACCCGGCCCCCGATTCCATAAAAGGGGCTCTCATCCCGTCTCCGTGGTTGGCTCCTTGCCCGGTAGCGCCTGTTTGACTTTCAGGGCGAAGTAGCCGGGCCTTTCAGCGCCGCGAGCCGCTGGAAACCCTTCCTCCGTTCACCGGCAACCGGGCGCTCCGTCTTCCACCCTCCCTGAAACCACACTACCGGGAACTGGCACGCCGCATTCAGAGCAAACGCTGCCCGTAGTACCCCTCAAATCATATCCACAGGCTGGGCAGCGCCCCCGCTTGCGACGGGTGCGTCGTCGCACCGGTCCTCTCAGCAAGCTCACGACGGGAGGGGTGATGCAGAGAACCAGTGGATACACCAAGCTCACCCTCACCCCGTATATGAGGCCCCAGTTCTTTTCGCCCACCCACATGACCCATCGATGCAATGTGATCCCGGGGGCAGAGTCAAACGTCCAGTATTCCTGCGGTGAATTGGCAATGATGGCACAATGCACAAACTCAATGCTGCCGCCTCCGATCCACAAGCCGAATGCTCTCTGTCCAACGGGCAGGCTGACGTCGGACTGCCGAATCGATTCCAAGTCCTCCTCGTTCTTCAGCCAGATTCCGTCACGACATGAGCATAACCAGACCGCAACAACCGTCGCCGTTGGCAGCCAAAGGGCAACGAGTGCGGCAGCACGCCTCATTCTCCCCCATCGCGGGAAAACCAGTTTCCTCCGACGATTCTCGTCAATCACGCGGTGGCTCTCGAAAATGACGGACGGCCACCATCCAGGGTCACCACCGTCCCGCCCGCATATATGCCGGCGTCGTGCCTATCCTCATCGGCCTGGTGTTTCTCCCAGCCGCCCATCCCCGTCCGGCCAAAGACAAACCGCTTTCCTGAAGTGTAGCAAACGACGCCGGAGGTGCAAAACCGAAACCACGGCTCGCCCGGAAAGCCAACCCAGGGCTTTTCCCTGCATCCCTCCCGCAGTCTTCGCCTCTTCACACGCGGAATCGCGTCGGCCCTGCACCCGAGAGAAGCGTCCTCGAGCCGGAAGCCCGTTGGAAACGGGCTGGAGCGGTGCAGGAGGGGTTGGGGGTTCGATCAACCGTCCGTATACGGCCGGCCTGCAAGACAGCCTGCGGCCGGCAAGGCCCGTGAACGGGCCTGAACGCAGCGCGCGAGACTCGTCCTGTCTCGGGGAGGGCGGGCAGAGAGTTGCGGCGCTCGCTGCCGAATTCGCACTCCAAGGGCCCGGCCCCTTTCCGCGCGGGCGTCACGGATTCTGCGGCTTCGCGTCGGGTTCCTTCAGCCGTTGCATGGATTCTTCCACCTGCCGCAGGACCTCCGCGTATGGCCGGACGAACTCCACGCGCCCGTCGGCGTACAGCACGTGGCCGCCTTCGCCGCCGTGGTTGTCCCGCTCGTAGGCGACGATCGTATCCGAGGGGCTGGGCAGCTCGCTCCAGAGCGATCCGTTGCCGGCGACCAGCACGTAACACGCATGGAGGTCTTTCTCGACGTCCTCCACCGTCTTGCCCGAGGACGGACAGTTGAGCTGCCTGAGCGCTACCGCGCCGCTGTCCACCAGCGTCCGGAACCCGGCATCCGGCAGCAGGCCGTGCTCGGCCTGGTAGATTCTCAGGGACGTGCCGATCCCCTTGAGGTTCGACCCGCACACCAGACGCCTGGATCGCTCCGACGGCGGCTCCGAGCGAAAGTGCTCGTTCAGATGCTGGTTCAGCGCGAAGAGGCCTGCCATCGCGGACACGCACAGGAGTGCGATGAATCCCACCGCCAGGCGTGAGAGAGGCGGATTCGGAGGGGCCGGCATCGGTTCCGTCGGCGGCGCGAGGCGGGCCGGCGCCGCAGCGCCCGCCCCGCAATGCGGGCAGCGCGCGGCTTGCCCGGCCGGGATGGGGGCTTCCACCGGCTTGCCGCAGACTGGACATGGAAGCTGCCTGGGCATGAGGCACCGCGCAGGAGTATAGGGAGCGACCGGCCGATGGATCAAGTGGATGGCGCCGGCGGTCAGGGCTTCGCGTCGGACCGCATCAGGTGTTCGTGCATGGCTGCGGCGGCTTCGCGGCCGGCGTGGATGGCCGTCACAACCAGGGAAGCCCCGACCACCGCGTCGCCCGCGGCAAAGACGCCGTCTTCGCTGGTGTGATACCGGCGGACGCCGATGTTCCCCCGCGGGTCCAGCTTCAGGCCCAGCGTGTCCACCAGTCCGCTGTGCAGGACGTGCAGAAAGCCCATCGCCAGCAACACAAGGTCCACCTTCATGGAGAACTCCGTGCCCGGGATTTCCTGCATCCGCATGCCCCGAGGCCCCACGATCCACTCGACGTCCACGCCGTACAGCTCTTCCGCCCGGTCGTCCGTTCCGGTGATTCGCTGCGTCAGCACGTTCCACCGGCGATGGCAGCCTTCCTCGTGCGAACTGGAGGTGCGCAGAATCCGCGGCCACGTCGGCCAGGGGGTGGCCGGGTTGCGTCCGTCCGGCGGCCGGTCCAGGATTTCGAATTGATGCACCTCCCTGGCCCCCTGACGGATGGATGTACCCACGCAGTCGCTGCCCGTGTCCCCGCCGCCGAGCACGACGACAACCTTGCCCCGCGCGGTGATGCGCTCTTCGGGCAGGATCGTGTCGCCGGCGACCAGTCGATTCTGCTGCGTGAGGAAGTCCATCGCGTAGTGGACGTTGTTGAACCCCCAGCCCGGCGCTCCAAGCGGCCGGGGGACCCCGGCCCCCATGGCCAGCAGAATGGCCTCAAAGGAGTTGCGGAGGTATCGGGCGGAGATGTCCTCCCCGACGAGCACGCCGGGCTCGAACACGACGCCCTCCTGCCGCATCTGCTCCAGTCGCCGGTCCAAAATACCCTTTCCGAGCTTGAAATCCGGGATGCCGTACCGCAGCAGTCCGCCGATCCGGTCGTCCTTCTCAAAAACCACAACGTTGTGGCCCGCCCGCGCGAGTTGCTGGGCGGCCGCCAGACCGGCCGGTCCGGAGCCGACGATCGCCACTCGCTTGCCGGTGCGGCGCTCCGGCGGGATCGGACGGACCCAGCCCTCGGCGAAGGCCCGCTCGGCGATCTGGTATTCGATGTGCTTGATCAGCACAGGGTCGGTATTGATGCTCAACGTGCACGCGGCCTCGCACGGCGCGGGGCAGACCCGCCCGGTGATCTCGGGGAAGTTGTTCGTGGAGTGCAGGTTTGCCGCCGCCTGCTCCCACTTGCCGCGGTAGACCAGCTCGTTGAACTCCGGGATGCGGTTCTGCACCGGGCAGCCGGTATGGCAGAACGGGATGCCGCAGTCCATGCAGCGCGACGCTTGGCGGACCAGGGTCTCCTGCGGGTGCGGAATCTCGATTTCGCTGCAATCCTGCACACGCTCCGGCACGGGGCGATGGTCCACGTCTTGCCGCGCGTGCTTGAGGAATCCCGTCGGGTCAGCCATGGTACACCTCCTCGGTCGCCGCGGTGTACGGGCTCCGGGCCCCCTCCGATTGCCGCATCCGTTCCAGGGCCTTGCGGTAGTCCACCGGCATGACCTTGACGAACTTGCCCGCCATCTCCTTCCAGCTTTCCAGGATGCGCCGGGCGTGGGCGCTGCGAGTCCATTCATAGTGCCGGGTGATCAGCTCGTGCAGCAAGGCCCGGTCCTTCTCGTGGTAGATCGTCTCCAGGTCCACCAGGTCCAGGTTACACAGCGTGTCGAAGAGCTGATGCTCGTCCAGCACGTACGCGACGCCGCCGCTCATGCCCGCGGCGAAGTTGCGCCCCGTCTGCCCGAGCACCACCACCACGCCGCCGGTCATGTATTCGCAGCCATGGTCGCCGACACCCTCCACCACGGCCGTGGCCCCGCTGTTGCGCACGGCGAACCGCTCGCCCGCCACGCCGTTGATGAACGCCTCGCCTGCGGTGGCCCCGTACAGCAGCGTGTTCCCGGCGATCACGTTTTCGCGCTCCACGAAGTCCACGGTCGGCGGGGCCTGCACGACAATGCGCCCGCCGGACAGCCCCTTGCCCACGTAGTCATTGGCGTCGCCGATCAGATGCAGCGTGACGCCCGGGGCGAGAAAGGCGCCGAAGCTCTGGCCCGCCGAGCCGGTGAAGGTGATCCGGATGGTGTCGTCCGGCAGGCCGGCCGGGCCGTGTTTCGTGACCACGCGGTGGCTGAGGATGGCCCCCGCCGTTCGGTGGACGTTTCGGATGGGTCGGCTCAGGCGAACGCGAACTTTGTGTTCGAGGGCCAGCTCCAGCGCCGGCAGCAGCTCCCAATCCACGTGCGAGTCCAGCGTGTTGGGCGGCCCGCAAAGGCATCTTCGCGCGGCCGTTTCCGGCGCCTCCGGCTTCAGAAAGACGCGCGACAGGTCCAGCCCGCGGGCCTTCCAGTGGTCCACTGCCGACCGGCAGCATAGGCGGTCCGCCCGGCCGATCATCTCGTCAAACGTGCGGAAGCCCAGTTCCGCCATGGTCCGCCGCGCTTCTTCCGCCACGAACCGCAGGTACCGTTGCAGATGCTCCGGATCGCCCGCGAAACGCTTGCGCAGCTCGGGATCCTGCGTGGCGATGCCGACCGGGCACGTGCCGAGGTGGCACTTGCGCATCAGAATACACCCCAGCGATACCAGGCCCCCCGTGCCGAAGCCGAACCGCTCCGCCCCCAGCAGGGCCCCGATCACCACGTCCCGGCCGGTCTTCAGATGCCCGTCCACCTGCACCTGGATGCGGTCGCGCAGGCCGTTGGCGATGAGCGTCTGCTGCGTTTCGGCCAGTCCAATCTCCCACGGGATGCCCGCGTGTTTGATCGAGGACAGCGGACTGGCGCCCGTGCCGCCGTCGTGCCCGCTGATCAGCACTTCGTCGGCATTGGCCTTGCACACGCCGGCCGCAATCGTGCCCACGCCGACCTCCGCCACCAGCTTCACCGAGACCTTCACGCCCGGGTTGCCGCACTTCAGGTCGTAGATGAGCTGGGCCAGATCCTCGATCGAGTAGATGTCGTGGTGCGGCGGCGGCGAGATGAGCGAGACCCCCGGCGTGGCATGCCGCAGCCGCGCAATCTCTTCCGTGACCTTGTGCCCGGGAAGCTGTCCGCCCTCGCCCGGCTTGGCGCCCTGGGCCATTTTGATCTGAAGCATCTTGGCATTGGCCAGGTACCAGAGGGTCACGCCGAACCGGCCGGAGGCCACCTGTTTGATGCCGCTGTTCTTCGAGTCGCCGTCCGACGAGGGCTCGTACCGGGCCGGGTCTTCGCCGCCCTCGCCCGTGTTGCTCAGGGCGCCCAGCCGATTCATCCCGACGGCCAGGGCCTCATGCGCCTCCTTGCTGATGGAGCCGTGCGACATGGCGCCGGTGCAGAACCGCTGCACGATGGACTCCGCCGATTCGACTTCCTCCGGCGGGACCGGTTCGCCGGGCGTGAACTCGAACAGGCCCCGCAACGTGGCCAACTGGCGGGACTGGTTGTTGACCGCCTCCGCGAACTCGGCATAGGCCGCCGCGTCGTTGCTCCGCACCGCATGCTGAAGACGGGCCACGGTGCGCTCGTTCCACGCGTGGAATTCGCCGTCGCGGCGCAGGTGGTACTCACCGCCGAACTCCAGCTCCGGCCGGCCGGCCTCCACCGGGGAGAACGCCGCCCGGTGTCGCGCGAGCGTCTCCTCGGCGATGACGTCGAGCCCCACGCCGCCGATTCGTGACGGTGTGCCGGTGAAATACGCATCGATCACGTCGCGGTGGATGCCCACTGCCTCGAACAACTGCGCCCCCCGGTAGCTCCGCAGCGTCGAAATCCCCATCTTCGACATCGTCTTGAGGATTCCCTTCTTGATGGCCGTGATGAAGTTGTCGGCCAGCTCCTCCGGCGATCGGTCGCCGTTCAGATCGCCCCGCCGGTGAAGCTCGTGGATGGTCTCAAAGGCGAGGTACGGATGGACCGCTTCCGCCCCGTATCCGCACAGCAGGCAGAAGTGCATCACTTCCCGCGGCTCGCCCGACTCGATGACCAGGCCCGTCGCGCCCCGCAGGTTCCGCGACAGCAGCCCGTGGTGCAGCGCCGCGACGGCCAGCAGGCTGGGAATGGCCGCCCGGGCCGCCGTGCTCCCCCGATCGCTGACAATCAGCAGGCTCGCGCCCGCGGTGATCTGGGCCTCCGCCGCATGCAGAAGCTCCTCCAGGCCTCGCCGCAGCGCCCCCGCCGGGTCCGAGGCGTCTGCGTCGAACAGGGCCTCAATCGTGGCCACCCGGAAGTCCGGACGCTCCACGCCGCGTAACCGCTCCACGTCATCGTTCGTCAGAATCGGATGAAGCAGCTTCAGCCGTCGACAGTGCTCCGGGGTTTCGTCCAGCACATTGGCCCGTTTGCCCGCAAACCCCATCAACGACATGACCAGCCCCTCGCGGAGCGGATCGATCGGCGGGTTCGTCACCTGGGCGAACAACTGCTTGAAATACGCAAAGAGCAGCTTCGGCTTGTCAGACAGAACCGCCAGCGGCGTGTCCGTGCCCATCGAGCCGACCGGCTCCTGCCCGTTGAGCGCCATCGGCGTCAGGATCATCTGCAGTTCTTCGCGGGTGTAGCCGAACATCCGCATCTGACGAACGATGGTGGCCGGATCGCTTCGGGCGGCCTTTGCCGCGTCGAACAGGCCCCGCAGTTCGATGTGGTTCTGCTCCAGCCACCGCCGATACGGTCGGCGCCGCGCGATCTTCGCCTTGATCTCGGTATCCGCAACCACCCGGCCGTCATCCACGTCCACCAGGAACATCCGCCCCGGCTGGAGCCGCCCCTTGGTCTGGATGCGCTCCGGCGCGAACTCCACGACGCCGACCTCGCTGGCCAGCACGACGAGCCCGTCCGTGGTCACCACGTAGCGGCAGGGCCGCAGGCCGTTGCGGTCCAGCGTGCCGCCGACCACCCGTCCATCCGTGAAGATCATGGCGGCCGGTCCGTCCCACGGTTCCATGATGGCCGCGTGGTACTCGTAGAACGTCCGCCGGTCCGTGCTCATGTGATAGGCCGGCCCGAACGCCTCCGGGATCATCATCATCATGGCGTGCGGCAGCGATCGCCCCGCCCGCACCAGCAGCTCCACCGCGTTGTCAAAGCAGGCCGAGTCGCTGCCGCCCGGCTGGAGAACGGGACGCAGGTCTTCCAGGTCGCCGCCCAATCCCGGACAGGCCATGCTCCGCTCGCGCGCCCGCATCCAGTTCGCGTTGCCGTTGAGGGTGTTGATCTCGCCATTGTGCGCGATGACGCGCAGTGGCTGGGCCAGCCGCCAGTTGGGAAACGTGTTCGTGCTGTACCGCTGATGCACGACGGCCAGGGCCGTCACGATCCGCTCGTCGGCCAGGTCCGGGTAGTACGCAAACAACTGCGGGGCGAGGAACATGCCCTTGTAGACCAGGGTCCGGCACGACATCGAGCACACGTAGAAGTCCCGCGCGGCTTCGCCGAACTGCTGCATCGCCAGACGTTCGGCCCGCTTGCGGGCCATGTACAGCCGACGTTCCAGCGTCTCGCCTTCCAGCCCACAACCGTCAAAAAACACGTGGGAGATGGCCGGTTCCGCGGACCGGGCCGCTTCGCCCAGGCAGTCCGGGTTGGCCGGCACGTCTCGTCGCCCGAGCAGCCGCAGGCCGTGGTGGGCGGCGGCGGCTTCGAGCACCGCGTGACCCGCGCGGTGCAGCGCCGGGTCTTTCGGCGCGAAAACCGACGCGACGCCGTACCGGCCCGGCTCCGGCAGGTCGAACCCGAGGCCGTTCGCCTCGCCGGCCAGGAACGCGTGCGGAATCTGGATGAGGATGCCGGCGCCGTCGCCGGTCAGTTCGTCGCTGCCCGCCGCGCCGCGGTGAACCAGGTTCATGAGGACCTGCTCCCCGTACCGCAGAATCGCGTGGTCACGCCGGCCGGAGATGTTGACCACCGCCCCGATCCCGCACGCGTCGTGCTCAAAGGCAGGGTCATAGAATCCACGTCCGGCAATGGTGTCGGTTACGTTCATCCCGTTTCTCGCCTGATTTCGTCCGGGTGGCCCGGAGCAACCGGTCGCGAGGTTGCGGACACCATTGTACCCCGTGCATCGCCGGTTCTCCCAGCGGGCTTGTGAGCGAATTCTCCTTTTATGCCCCCGATTTCGCGGGTTTTTTCCGCATGAAGGCGCGATATTCACATAATATGTGTTGGATGGGCTGCCCGTGGGCGCCCGGGCAAAGTGGGGAAGCGCCACCTGCCCGCGGCACGCCCACCCGCTCCACGTCGGCATGAGTCCCGCATCGGCTGCCGTTGCTCCCTCCAATCCGCTGGATCGTCGGGGCTGGGCTGCTGCGGGCGGCGCGGCGGCCTGCTACAATGCGCTCCTTCCGGTGTCGGAGGCATCCCCGGCGCGCGCCGGAACCACATCGAGGTGCATCGTGGAAAAGCAGCACAAAGACGAGTCCGGATCGGGCCAGCGCGGGGATCGGCGATCCGCGGGAGAGGGTGCGGGCCTTCGCGTGGAGGCCACAACCCCCGGTTCGACCGGTGCGGCCAGGCTGGCGGCGGCCACCGACGCTCCGGCCGCTCGGGTTGCAGAGCGAAAACAGGCTGACGAGTCCCTGCGTGGCGCGGAGGAGCGGTGCGGTCTGGCGGAGCGCATCGCCGGCGTGGGCACGTGGGAATGGAACACGGAGACCCACGAGGTCTGCTGCTCGGACGAGATGCTGGCCATCGTTGGTTTGCGGCGCGAGGAGTTCGGCGGCAAGGGGGAGGACATGGCGGCGCGGATCCATCCGGACGACCGCGAACGCTGGGACCAGTCCATCCGGGAGTGCCTGGAGCTTGGCAGGGAACACCGGATCGAATGCCGGGTGGTTCAGCCCGACGGGGCCGTCCGCTGGATATCCGTTCTGGGCGACGCGCCCCCGGATGCCGACAGGCAGCGCCGGCGCATGCTGGGTGTGGTTCTGGACGTCACCGAACGGAGGCGGGCGGAACGGGCGCTGCAGGAGAACGAGCGGTTTCTGGAAGCGATCTTCGAGAGCATTCAGGACGGGGTCAGCGTACTGAGCCCGGACCTCACCATCCGGCGGGTCAACGGCGTGATGCGTCAATGGTACGCTCGTCACGTCCCGCTGGAAGGCAAGAAATGCTACCTCTGCTACCAGGACGGGGGCAAGCCCTGTGAACCGTGCCCGACGCTTCGTTGCATGCGGACCGGCCGGGCCGAAAGTGAGATCGTGCCCGGGTTGCCCGGCTCCGCCGCCGAGTGGCTGGAATTGTTCAGCTACCCCATGAAAGACGCCGAGTCCGGCGAGGTGACGGGCGTCGTGGAGTTCGTGCGGGACATCACCACGCGGAAACGCGCGGAAGACGCGCTGCGCGAGAGCGAACAACGGCTGCGCGCCTATTTCGATCAGTCGTTTCAGTACATGGGCCTGCTCGATCCGGACGGCACCATCGTTGCGGTCAACCGCACCACGCTCGAATTCGCGAATGTGTCCGAGGCACAGTTGCAGGGTCGCAAGCTCTGGGACGGCCCGTGGTGGACGGATCCCGAGGGCGAAAGCCCCCGGCTGCAAGCGGCCGTCTGCCGGGCGGCCGCCGGCGAGTTTGTGCGGTACGAAACGACATGCACCGACTGGCAGGGCGAGCGCCATGTCATCGACCTGTCGCTCAAGCCGTTCCGGGATTCCGACGGCTCCGTGCTTCGTGTCATCGCGGAGGCGCGCAACGTCACCGAACGGAAGCAGGTTGAGCAGGCCTTGCGTCGCAGCGAAGCGAACCTCCGCGTTGCCTTGTCGGCCGCCGAAATGGGCACCTGGCGATGGGACCCCGTGACGGCCCAGGGCACGATGGATGCCGGACTCAACCGCATTCTCGGCCTCGAACCCGTCGAATGCACCGCGTCGCTCGACGAGATCCTGTCCCGTCTTCACCCGGATGACCGCGGCGCGGCGAGGAGCGAGTTCGAACGGGCCATCCAGGATCAGGACATGTATCTGCAGGAGTTCCGCGTGGTCCGTCCCGATGGAACCGTTCGCTGGCTCCGCAACCAGGGCCGCCCGTTCTATGACGAGGCAGGCCGGCTGACCTACATGACCGGTGCTGCCGTCGACATCACTGCTCGCAAACAGGCCGAGCAGGAGCGGGCGAACCTCGAAGCCCAGTTGCGGCAGGCCCAGAAACTGGAGGCGATCGGTCAACTGGCCGGCGGCGTGGCCCACGATTTCAACAACATCCTGACGGCCGTGCTGGGACACGTGGAACTGGCCCGCGCCGCGCTCGGGCCGCCGACCCCGCATCCCGAGGCGGTACTCGATTCCATTCAGGAAATCGGGCACGGGGCCGAACGGGCCGCCCGCCTGACCCGGCAACTCCTGGCGTTCAGCCGACGGCAGATCATGCAGCCGCAGGTGGTGGACCTGAATGACATTGTGACAGACATCGAGAAAATGCTCCGCCGCCTGCTCAGCGAGAACATCCTGTTCGACGTGGTTCGCCGGCCGAAGCTCGATCCGGTCCGGGTGGATCCCGGCCAGATTGAGCAGGTGATCCTGAACCTCCTGGTCAACGCGCGAGACGCCATGCCGGACGGGGGCACCCTGACCGTCGACATGCGAAACGTGTGTCTGGACGACGCGTATGCGGCCTCCCACGCCGAGGCCCGGCCGGGACCTCACGTGATGCTCTCCGTCAGCGACACGGGCTGCGGAATGCATGACTCCGTCATCGATCACGTGTTCGAACCGTTCTTCACGACCAAGGAGGTGGGCGAGGGCACGGGCCTGGGCCTGGCCACCGTGTACGGCATCGTGCGGCAGGCGGGTGGGCACGTTACGGTCTACAGCGAAGTGGGGCGGGGCTCCACATTTCGGGTCTACCTGCCCGCGGTCGCGCACGCCACGTCCGACCTCCGCTCAGACAGGCAAGAGCCGGACGCGCCCGGCGGCAGCGAAACCATCCTGGTCTGCGAGGACGATGAGGCCGTGCGCCAGCTCACGGAGCGACTGCTCCGAAGCGCCGGCTACACGGTGGTGGCCGCCCGAAACGGAACGCACGCGGAGGAAGTCTTCGCCCGGCGTCAGGAGTCGATCCACCTGCTGGTGACCGACGTCGTCATGCCCGACACGGATGGGCGCAGGCTGGCGGCCCGGCTGACGGCGCGTCAGCCGGGCCTGAAGGTCCTGTTTGTCTCGGGCTACACGTCAGACATCATCGCGCACCACGGCGTTCTGGACGAGGGCGTGGAGTTCCTCGAAAAGCCGTTTTCCCGGCAGGGCCTGCTCCGCCGCGTGCGCGATCTGCTGGACCGCGGCGGGCCCGGAGAATGACGCCCCCGGCCGATCGCCCCAATGGCATGACCGTCCTGCGGGCATACAAGCGACTCCGACGCCCGCCTGCCCGGGCGCACGGTTCGGTGCGCCGCCCAAATCCCCTCAGTCCTCCTTCGGCACAACCGGAACGTACTCCGGATACCACGTGGCGGCACGCACGGCGTCTTCGATCCTGTCGTCGGGAATGTTACGGCCGAGGTTGCTGTCCTTGGCGTACTTCACCACCTTGCACGCGATGCGGAAGCTCACCTCACGCAATTGGGATTGACAGGGCACAATCGCGTTCAGGGCCAGCCGCTCCGGGCTGACGCATTCGGCCATGGTGGCCGCGGCCACCTCAAACATGCCTTCGGTGATCTCGCGGGCCTCGGAGACGATGGCGCCCATGCCCACGCCGGGGAAGATGAACACGTTGTTCGCCTGCCCGAACACGTGACGCCGGCCGGCGTATTCCAGGTCCGGGAACGGGCTTCCCGTCGCGACGATCGCCCGCCCGTCCGTCCACTCGACGGCCTCCGCCGGCGAACACTCCGCTTTGCTCGTCGGGTTGCTCAGCGGCATGATGATCGGCCGCTCCACGTGCCGGGCGGCCTCCTGAATCATCTCCTGCGTGAACGCGCCCGGCTGGGCGGTGGCCCCGATCAGAATGGTGGGCTTCACCGCACGGATCACCTCGACGGGAGACAGCGAGGAACTCGGGTCCAGCTTGTAGTGGTCCATGATGTCCCGGGTCAGGGCGAACTCTCGCTTGAAGACTTCCGAGATCTCCCGCCCCTCGTGCAGCAGCCCCTTGCTGTCAAACGCGATGAGGGCCCGCCGAATGGTCGCATCGTCCGCCCCTTCCCGTCGCATGGCGCTGGTGACCAGGCGGGCGATGCCGGTGCAGGCCTCGCCGGCCCCGATGAACACGATCCGCTGCTTCGAGATCGGCTGCTTCGTGATCCGCAGGCCGCCGTAGATGGCGCCCAGGGTGACGGCCGCCGTGCCCTGAATGTCGTCGTTGAAGCACGGAACGCGCTTGGCATAACGCTCCAGCAGGCAGAACGCCCGGTCCTTGTGGAAGTCTTCCCACTGGATGATGGCCCGCGGGAACACCTCTTTCACGCCCTGGACAAATGCCTCGATGAACTCGAAATACGCCTCACCCGTCGGACGCCGCTTCGGGTACCCCATGTACAGGGGGTCTTCCAGCAGGGTCGGATTGTTCGTGCCGACGTCCAGGCTGATCGGCAGACACTTGGAGGGGTGGATGCCGGCGCCGGCGACGTACAGGGCCAGCTTGCCGATTGGAATGCCCATGCCGCCGCAGCCCTGGTCGCCCAGTCCCAGAATGCGCTCGTTGTCCGTCACGACGATCAGCCGGATGTCGGGGAACGGCGCGTTGTGCAGAATCTCCGGAATGTCGTCGATGTCTTCCGGCGTCAGCCAGATGCCGCGGGCGCCCCGGAAGATGTGGCTGAACTTCTGACACGCCTCGCCCACCGTCGGCGTGTAGACGATGGGCATCAGCTCCTGCATGTTCTCAACCAGGGTCCGGTAGAAGAGCACCTCGTTTCGGTCCTGCAGAGCGGCCAGCGCGATGTACCGCGCCAACGGCGTCGGGTTCAGCCGGTTCTGCTCCATCGCGATCTTCACCTGATCGTCGATCTTCGTGACGGCGTACGGAATCAGGCCGCGCAACCGCAGCTTCTGCCGCTGCTCTCGAGAAAACGCTGTGCCCTGATTGGTGGACGGGTTTTTCAGCAGCCAGACGTTCGACTTCCGGGTGACGATCGCCTTGGCGCCGCCGAGGTTGTCCGAGCTTTCCTGTGCCACCGATTGGACTCCTTTGGAAGTGCAAGGGAATTCCTGCGGACCTGGCCCCGAACGAATACGCCGTGGCTGCACGGAGCACGACGAGCCCTCATTGTAGCGGATAGGGAGGGTGATGTCAGCGCAGGGAGATGAAAAGGGCGCCCCGCCGGCAGCCAGGCCCGCCTCGTCCCCCCGGGGGGGCGAGGGCGATCAGCTCTCCGCGGGCCACCGTGGTTGGGCCCGAACGCTGTTCAAACGGCCTCCTCTCGTCTCAAAACGGGGGGCCGACTAGGACTTCTGCACGATCGGCACGTAGTCCGGGTACCACATCGCGTTGCGTACGGCCGGCTCGATGTCGTAATCCGCCATGTGACGCCCCAGGTGGTTGTCGCTGGCGTACTTGACGATGGCGCAGGCGATCCGCCGGCTCACCTCTCGCAGTTCGCTCTGCGGAGGAAACAGCGCGCCGGACTCCAGCCGCTCCTGGGTCACGCACTCCGACAGCGTTCGGGCGGCGACGATGAACACATCGTCCGTGATTTCCCGCATGCCGGAAATGATCGCGCCAAGCCCGATGCCGGGAAAGACATACACGTTGTTCGCCTGGCCGATGACGTGCCGCCGGCCCTTGTAGTCCACCGGGGCGAACGGGCTGCCCGTGGCCACAATCGCCCGACCCTTGGTCCACGTGATCGCCTCCGCCGGGGTACACTCGGCCTTGGCGGTCGGGTTGCTCATGGGCATGATGATCGGTCGGTCGGTGTGCTTGGCCATCTCTTCGATCATCTCCTGCCGAAACAGGCCCTGGCAGGCCGTCGCCCCGATGAGTACGGTCGGCTTGAACGCCGCGATCATCTTCTCCGGCGGAATGTTCTCGTCCGGCAGGCCGTATCGCGCCAGCGACTCTGGCGTGGCGGCAAACATCTCGGAGTACGGCTCCAGCGGGGTCCGGTTTGCCCGCACCAGCCCGTGAATGTCGTACATCATCTGGGCTTCGCGAATTTCCCGCGCGTCGGCACCGGCCTCCCGCAACGCGGAGACCAACCGGCGGGCCGTTCCCGTGCAGGCCTCGCCCGCTCCCATGTACATAATCCGCTGCTTTCGGATGTTCCCGTTCAGCAGGCGCATAGCGGAGAAGACGCCGGCCAGGGCGCACGAGCCGGTGCCCTGGATGTCATCGTTGAAGCATAGGAGTTGCCGCCGGTAGTGGTCGAGGATCTTGAACGCCTGGGTGTTGTGGAAATCTTCCCACTGCACCAGGGCCCGGGGGAACACCTTCTTCACACCCTGCACGAACGCCTCGACAAACTCGTCGTACTCCTCCCCCCGAAGGCGACGCTTACGGTACCCCAGGTACAGCGGGTCCTCCAGCAGCCGAGGATTGTCCGTCCCGACGTCCAGGCTGATGGGCAGGCACTTGGATGGGTGAATTCCCGCAGCCGCTACGTACAGGGCCAGCTTCCCGATCGGAATTCCCATCCCCCCGCATCCCTGGTCGCCGATTCCCAGAATTCGCTGGTTGTCGGTGACCACGATCAGACGAATGTCACGGAACGGAGCGTCCCTCAACATCTGGGGAATGCGGCGCATGTCGTCCGGCGTGATCCATAAACCCCTGGCGGTGCGAAAGATATGGCTGAACTGGGCGCAGGCCTGGGCCACCGTCGGGGTGTACACGATCGGCATGAACTCGATCAGGTTCTCCACCAGGACCCGGTAGAACAGCACCTCGTTGCGGTCCTGCAGGCTGGCAAGCCCGATGTACTTCTCCAGGTCATTCGCCTTGGCCCGGATATGCTCCACCTCGAGCTGAACCTGCTCGTCAATGGTGCAGACCCGCGGGGGAAGCATGCAGCCCAGCCGCAAACGCTCCCGTTCCTCATGAGTGAACGCCAGGCCCTTGTTGGTATTCGGGTTCTTCAGTAGCCAAACCCCGCTCTCCGAGGCCTCAATCACCTTTGGACCAGCCAGTTCTTCCATTGTCCTCAAAGCTCCGTTTTGTCAGACCGGCTGCCTCGCTTCCGTCGCCCGAACGGGTGCGACGCCACGAGCCACCGCCGATCCTGGGGTGCCTGTACAGCAAGATTCGTGCCGAACGTCACAATCTCACACCGGCGCCGGCTCTGAACCCGGAAAGTCAAAGGCTGACTCTGGGTTTCGCGGTGGCCGGGGAAATGTCCGCGGTCCGGTATCCCCATTTTCGCTACCGGAGGCAAGTCGGTAAGCTCCCCATCCGTAGCCATCCCCCGCTGGGCCCGGCGGGTTGCTGGCTGGAGACACCGAAATGCACCTGTTCGCACTGCTTGCGGTCGTCGGCCTGGTGGCCGGTCTGCTGGGCGGTCTGCTCGGGATCGGCGGCAGCATCGTCGTGATCCCGTGCATGAGAGAGATTCTCCACGGGCAGGCCCGCGGAAACCAGCACCTGTATCAGGCGGCGGCCATGATCGTCAATTTCTTCGTGGTCTGCCCCGCCGTGTACCAGCACGTCCGAGCTCGGGCGATCCTCTGGCCCATCGTGGCGCGGTTGGCGCCCGCCGCCTGTGTTTCTGTGGTGGGCGGAGTCATGCTCAGCGAACTGCCGGTGTTCCGGCACGCGGGGGAGGTGTACTTGGCCGGTATCTTCGGGCTGTTCCTCTTCTACGTGGCGGGCGTGAACTTTCACCGTCTGTTTGGCTCCGGGCGCGCCCTGGCGATGGAGAAATGGGGGCCGGAGCGGACCATGCGGGCCGGCCCGGTGGTGGTTGGGGTGGCGGTCGGACTCGTCGCGGGCCTGCTGGGCGTGGGCGGCGGCATCGTGTCGGTGCCCCTGCAGCAACGCCTGTTGCGCATGCCGTTGCGAAACGCGATCGCCAACTCGGCGGTGACCATCATCCCCCTGAGCCTGATCGGGTCCTTCCTGAAAAACCAGCAATTGGTCGCCCACCACGGCTTCGAATTGCGTGAGTCCGTCTTTCTGGCCGCGGTCCTGATCCCCACGGCCATCGCCGGCGGCTTCGTGGGCGGCCGCCTGACGCATACTCTTCCCTTGCGGGCGATCCGCGCCGCGTTCGCCGTGCTCATGCTGGTGGCGGCCCTTCGCATGACGTTCCGGGCCCTGGCGGCCCTGGGCTGAAGAGGGCTCGGGCCGGGCCCGCCGAACCGGCGAAATCCGCGCTCGGGCTTCGAAGCCTCGGTCGTGCAGCCCCTTCCCCGCCAACCGCGAGGTGTACCCCGTCCGGACCAACCGACGATAGACCCCCGGGCCATCCTCTTGCGGGCCCCGAGCGGCGGTTGCCTGCCTGCGAAAGGGCCCGGGACCGCCAACAGGAGACAGCCATGAGAAGGCATATCCGAAGCGTCGCGCTGCTGGCCGTGATGGTGCTTGCATCCGTGAGCGGGTGCGGCAAAAGCGAACTGGCGAAGGAGTTCCGCACGACGGCCGCCAACAGCTTTCAGACCGGCATCCACGCGCTGGCCGACGGGCTGATCGACGGGGCATTTGCCGTTTACGATCCCGGCTCGTGAGCCCCGGCGCCGGACGAGTCTGGACGCAGTTCCCATTGCCCATCCGGCGTACGCGGCGAAGATTGCGCATTGCGAGGCCGCGTTTGCGCATCAGCCCCGGCAGCCGGTGGGGCGACCGCCGGGGGCCGGGGCCGGTCGATCTCGTATCGGAGCATGCGATACGGCCGCTGCTGAGGCCCGAAGCGGTGGTGTTCATCACCGCTCAACGTGAACCCGACTCGCTCGTAACAACGAATCGCCGGCGCGTTGTCCGGAAACACGATCAGCGAGATGCGCTCCGCGAAAAACTCCCCAAAGGCCGACTCCACCAGCCTCCGGACAAACGCCTGGCCCAGCCCCCGTCCACGCCACTGCGGATCGGCAAGCACATGGCCGATCCACAGGTGCTCGTCGTTCGTCCGCATGGGATTCAACTCGCCGTACAGGCACGGCGCCTGCTGCCGGCCCGCAAAGCCCAGGTACGCCCGGCCGTTCGGCCGCACCCAGGCCAGCACCTTCGCCGGCGTCAGAGGCGGCGGGGTCGTCGGCGTGAGTTGAAACAGCTCCGCGTCATCACGCACCCAGGAGGCCACCACCGGGGCGAACCTCGCCTCGAACAGGCGGACGACCAGCGGGTTGGCGTCTTCCACGCGTATCTCGTTTGCTTTCACCAGGGGTCCCCGGTTCGGGCTGATGCCTGACGGCACCATCGTATCGTTCGGCTGCGTCCCGTCCATGATGCCGGGAATCAGGAGTCATCGTCTGCCGGGCGTTACCGCCGCGCTATCTCCAGGCCGTCGGGCCCGCCCCGCATCCGTTCAAGAAGGCTTTCCAGGTCGGGGAACGTGTGCGACGCGCCGGCCTGGGTCAGGCACTTGGCGGTGCGGGGGCCGTTCGCGATGCCGACGCAGGGCAGGCCCGCATCACCGGCGGCTCGGACCAGGCGATCGTGGCCGGCCAGAACCAGGGAGCGTTCCCGGCGGTCCGCCATCACCAGAAGACATCGGACGCGATCCTCGGCAGACGCGGCCAAGCTGACGATCGGGGGCCCGATCGGGCCGAGCGGCGACAGAACCTGCTGCCGGGCGGCTGCGTTTCCGTGTAGCGTGAGCAACTGCACGGTCAGACGCGGTCGGGCGGACGTCAGCCTGGGGGCCCCGGGCTGCAGCACCATGTGTGCCACGCACTCGTCCACGTCCAGCAGGGCCGCGAATCGCTCCCGAAAAACCTTCCAGTGACGCGGCTTCGAGTCGCGGAGCAGCACGCCGTCGGACGCGGCGCTTCGCACGAGCCGCCAGAACCCGGCCGGGTCGATCCGGGCCAACCCAAGCTCGCTGACAGCCTGTTGATACGCGTGCCAGTACGCCGGCTGCACATCCAGCAGGGGACCGTCCACGTCAACAAGTAGCTTCATAGACCTTAGGGGGGCGCACTGCCGAGTGTGGTGGTGCTGCTTTGGGCAGGGGGTCGGAATACACGCGGATCAGGGCACACAGAGACTTCTGCGGGCACAGGATGCAATCCCCCGATCCTGCGGTCCCCTGTGATATGGTGTCAGGCCTCCCAAACGCCACGGGGATGTCACACGAACCCGGTGCCTGCGATCGCCGACCGGACGGGGCCAGCCGGACCTTCGCTCAGCGGCCGAATTCCTCACGCAACTCGCGTTCCGCCTGGAGCCAATCCGACTCCGGATCGCCGGGTGCGCCGTTGCGCGCAAGGAATATCTTGTACGCGCGAGCCTGGACGTCCTCCATCGTGGGCTCCCGCCGGGCTGGTTTCTTCGTCTTCGGCGGCTGATCAGCCGTCACAGTCGATGAGCCGGAAACCGAAGCCGAACTGGGTCGCGTCTCGGAACCCCCGGTCGATCCGGTAGACTCCGATCGATCCGGCTTCTTCGACGCGTAAGAGTCGCTCGAATTTCTTGATTGCTTCGCCATGGTCCGTTCTCTCCTGCTTTGCCCAAGCACAACCCGCAATCGACCATTCTTAACGCCCATCCGCCACCGCGTCAAGGTGTGATGAGCCCGCGCGCATCTATCCTGGGGCACCCCGGCCGACCAGGATGAAAAATGCATTCCGAATACCAATCGCGTCAGTGGCCGGCGAGACCGCGGGACAGAGCGCCCACACGCAACCGGAACGCAGCCAACACCACGCTCTTGATACTGATATCGCGGTTTCCCCTGACAGCCGGAAGCCTTCGGAACCATGGGGGGCGACCCGGAGAATTACGAGTCCGCGGGCTCGCCGATGGCCTGGCAGATGGCCTCCACGTCATCAGGCACGCGGACCGGGAAGTTGGCCATGCACCCCGAAGGTGCCACCGGGTCCGGCCATTTTGCCAACTTGGCATCGATGCCTGCATGATATTTCACAGTGGCATCCGGATCCTTCAGCCCGTGGCCGGTGAGGACGCAAACCACGCGCTCATCCCGGCCGATCACCCCCTCGTCCAGCAGCAGGTGCAGTCCTGCAACAGACGCCGCGGAGGCCGGCTCGCAGGAGTACCCGAACCGCCCGACCATGGCCTTGTGGTCCAGGATCGTCTCGTCATCCACGTGGCGGACGACCCCGTCCATGACGTCGAGGGCCCGCAGGGCCTTGGACAAGTTCACCGGCCGGTTGATCTCGATGGCGCTGGCGATGGTGCGGGCCCGCTGGCCGGCCGCGTCCATCTCCTGGTAGCGGCGGCACACAGCCTCGTCGTTGATTCTTCCTCCGTTCCAGCGGAGGTCGCGCTCGTTGTACAGCTCTTCCAGTGTGCGGGCCCCCGTCGCGTTAATGATGGCCAGGCGCGGAACCCTCGGCACCAGGCCGAGTTGCAGCAACTCCATCCAGGCCTTGCCGAAGGCGCTGCTGTTGCCCAGGTTCCCGCCGGGCACGACGATCCAGTCCGGCACCTCCCAATCCAGGCCTTCCAGCACCCGGTACATGATGCTTTTCTGGCCTTCCAGCCGGAACGGGTTGAGCGAGTTCAGCAGGTACATGCCCAGCCGGTCGGACAGCTCCACCACCCGGCGCATGCAGGCGTCGAAATCGCCCTCGATCTGAAGGGTCGCTGCTCCGTGATCCAGGGCCTGGGACAGCTTGCCGTACGCGATCTTGCCGCTGCCGATGAACACGATGCCCTGGACCGGCGGCTCGCCCGGCGGAGCGGCCATGGAGGCGTACATCGCCATGGACGCACTGGTATTGCCGGTCGAGGCGCACGCCACCCGCCGGCGGCGGAGGAACCGGGCCATGGTGAACCCGGCCGTCATGCCGTTGTCCTTGAAGCTGCCGGAGGGGTTGAATCCCTCGTATTGCAGGTACAAACAGCCCTGCTTTACCTTGAGAAGATTCGCCAGCCGGTCCGCCTGCTGGAGCGTGGTCCGGCCCTCCCCCACGGTCACGATGTCGTCCAGGCGGGCGAAGGGCAGCAGCTCCCGGAACCGCCAGACCCCGCTGTAATCCGCCCGCCCGACCAGGTGCCGCCCGGAGGTGCCCCACCGCCGCTCGAAGGCCCGGAGGCTCCGGGGCACGCTCAGCTTGTCCCAGTCGTACGCAACGTCAAGCAGCCCCCCGCACTTGCGGCATTTGAACCGCACTTCGTCCAGGGCGAAGGTCTCGCCGCAATCGGCCCGGATGCACTGTTGGTACGCGTGTTCCTGCATAACCCCATCTTCCGGCCAAGCGTCGGTTCTGTCCATACGGGCGAGCGTGCCGCGTGGAGCTTCCCCCCACGGCGGGTTGCCGGGCGTAGCGGGCCGAGATGCTGGGAGGTAAGCTGGAGCAGCCGCGAGGGGAGCGAGGGACCAGGACGTCCCGCTTGATTCTGCAGGAGTCTCGTGCAGAGCGGGTCTGGCACGCGTTCGACGCACGAAGCCGGTATGACAGCATGATTGGGAACTCGGCCGCAATCTGCGTCGCGGTTTGGGCCATGGCCTGCATTGCGGTCACGCTGATCCTGAGGTCAAAGGGGTTTCGACTACCCGTAAGTCCGGTTCTCTTGCCACTGCTTCTCTTCGTCCTCGTCCCGCCGGTGATGATTGTCATGCTCCTCTTCATGGTTCTTGTTTATCCAATCCTGGCGATCCGCTATTCCCTGGGTCTCGATCGCGCCGCCCGGTCCGCGACGCACGCGACGTACGACGAAAACGGCGTGACCGTCTGTCGAGCGGATTCATCACAACAACGAACCCTTGCGTGGGCGGACATCCGGGAATGCCAAGAGGTCTTCAGCGGGCCGTATTGGGTCTATCGGTTGAACCTTGCTTCCGGCGAGCGTGTTCCTGTCGATTGGCTGGACGGCGCGGTTGTAGAGGAGATGGGCCGCCGCGGGGTTCGTCTTGTTTCCGAACGCCGACCGTCGAAGTAGATGGGATGTGGGCCGGGCGGAGCCGGTCTTGTGCGCCCGCAACCGCTGTCCAGGCGTAGAGTGAGCCGCGGCCGATGGGGGGGAGCCAGAGACCGGCTGGAAAGCCGGTCCCACAGATGGCAGAGACCGGCTGGAAAGCCCGTCCCACAGGTGAGGTGGAAAGCCGGTCCCACAGATGGCAGAAACCGGCTGGAAAGCCGGTCCCACAGGTGAGGTGGAAAGCCGGTCCCACAGATGGCAGAAACCGGCTGGAAAGCCGGTCCCACAGGTGAGGTGGCAAGCCGGTCCCACAGGGGAAAGCCGGTTCGCTCAGTGTTCTCTTGCCGCGGAATCACGCCGGGCGTTGAACAGGACGGGGTCCCACGGTAGTTTGAGGCGGAAGTCAGCAACACGGCGCGCGATGGGAGTCCGGACGCGCGTCCGGCACGCAACGCCGGCGTCGTGGCCGCAACGAAAGGGGGGTTCGGATGATACGACGAATGCGATGGAGTCTGGCCGTGCTCCTGGCCCTGGCGGCCGGATGCGGGGCGGTGCAGAGGATCATCTCCAGCGGCAGCCAGACGTCCATCCGCCTGGTCAACGCGGCGGACTACCCCGTGGACGTGGTGCTCTACTACGGCAGCACGCAGGAGACCGTCCGCGCGATCCTCAAGAACACGGGGACCCGGGTGGAACGGCGCCTGTCGCCCGGTGAGGAAACATCACTTTCTCGCAAATGCGATGCTCTCCAGGCCGTCATGATCGACGAAGCGGACCTGGACGTGGCCCTGGGTCTGGGTCCGAACGCGGATACCCGCGTTCACCGCGACGGCCGCGATTTCAACTGTGGTGACATTGTAGTGTTCACCTTCCGGAATGCAGGTGTGACGGAGCTGAACATCAGCGTGAGCGTGGAATGATGCGGCGCGGATGGCTCGGTACGTCTTCGCGGCGTCGGCAGCCCGGCCCGCGACCGAAATCGGAGTGTCCCGGCTCATGATGCGGATTCTCGTCAACGCCGGACCGACGCGGGAACACATCGATACGGTTCGCTACATCTCCAACGCGTCCACCGGACGCATGGGATACGCCATCGCGGCCCGGGCCGCGGACCTGGGCCACACCGTGACGCTGGTCTCGGGCCCGGTCGGCCTGGCCCCGCCCCGGAGCGTGCATCTCATCGAGGTCGTGTCCGCCGCGGAGATGTTCGACGCCTGCGTGCGTGCCTTCGCCGACTGCGACGCCGCCGTGCTGACCGCCGCCGTCTGTGACTACCGACCGGCCGTTCGCCACGAGCAGAAATTGAAGAAGCAGGCGGTCCCGCTCACCCTGGCCCTGGAGCCCACGCCGGACATCGCGGCCCATCTCGGCGCCGTCAAGGGATCCCGCGTGGTCGTCGCCTTCGCCCTGGAAGACCACGACGCCCAAGCACATGCGGAGAGGAAACTTCAGGAAAAACAAGCCGATGCCGTCATCCTGAATTCGCCGGACAACATCGGCGGGGACCACGCCGCCATCTCCATCCTCACCGCGGACGGACAGTGGTCGCCCACCATCGAGGGCGCCAAGGACGAGGTCGCGGCCGAGATCCTGCGCCTGGTCGGTCAGCTCTGCCGGCGAACCTGATCTGACCCCGTCCGGAAAAGCGCTGTCTATCCGTCAGAGCGCCCATCCAATCGTGCGCCCAAACGCGGGTTCGTTGCGTCACAGGTGAATCTGGGCGAAATGGGTAACTGTTGAGGATGGCAAGGGAGCGAAAACCCCGCCGCGACTCACAAGCGGGTTTGACACGCGCGCGCTCCCAGATAGACTGATTCCGCCGCGAGGCTGCGTTCTGAATCCGACGCCACGGAGTTGGCAGACGACATCGAGTGCCCGTCGGCCCAAGACACCTTCACGATGGCCGGGCCATGCCGCGGTGATCCCGAAAGAGTCGTTCGTTCACGAAGCAGATACGTGTTGTGGGTGGGGTGAGGCGGTCAGGTGAGTCGGCGTCCGTGCGAATGCGGGCGACGGGGCGACTGCGCCCGGTGGGCGGTGAGCGGTGAATGAGGTGGGGGACGAACCGGCGTGTGGGGCCGCAGGGGCATCAACTGCCGTGCCCCGGCTCGACGCCGGGTCGTCGCGCCTTCCCGAATGGCCGGCAAGACGGATGGACGGATGGCCCCACGGCGCACGTTGCATCCGACGCTTCGACAGGCCGCACCGCACGGCCCGGGCTGACTCAGTGGCCGGGCACGGAGGAACCAGGGTGCGCTGATGAAGGTCCTGATGTTTGGGTGGGAGTTCCCCCCGTTCATCTCCGGCGGCCTCGGAACAGCCTGCTACGGGCTGACGAGGGCCATGACCGCGCTGGGGGCGGAGGTCGTCTTCGTCCTGCCCCATGCGGTCGAGGCCTCGCACAGCTCCCACGTCACCCTCCTGACACCCGAAGGCCCGGTCGTCCCCGAGACGGCGGACTCCACCCAGCCCATCCGCATCCTGGCCGAGCCGCCGGACAGCGCCTATGCACGCCCCGCCGGGCCGAAGGAACCGCCCGCGCAGACCCGGCGACCGCGCCGCGCGCCCAGCTCCGTCAAGCCCGGCTCCGTTGTGCGCAGCCATTACGGCGGCGATCTGTTCAGCGAGGTGGATCGATATGCCGCAATGGCCTGCGAAATCATCGAGGGCTATGACTTCGACGTGATCCATGCCCACGACTGGCTGACCTACCGGGCCGGCCAGGTCGTCGCCGCTCGCACCGGCCGGCCGTTCATCGTCCACGTGCACTCCACCGAGTTTGACCGCAGCGGCGAGCACGTGAACCAGCGCATCTACGACATCGAGCGCGAAGGCATGGAGAAGGCGAACCACGTCATCGCGGTCAGCCGACTCACCAAAGACATCATCGTCCGCCGCTATGAAATCCCCCCCGAGAAGGTCACCGTGGTGTACAACGCGATTGACACCAACGGCTTTCAGCCGCCGGATGAACCGGTCCGTCTGTTCGGCACGGAGCGGGTCGTGTTGTTCATGGGCCGCATCACCATGCAGAAGGGGCCGGAGTACTTCGTGGCCGCCGCCCGGCGGGTGCTCGAGCGAATGCCCGACGTCCGCTTCGTCATCGCCGGCAGCGGCGACCTGGCGGGCCCAATCGTGGAGATGGTGGCCCGCGAGGGCCTGGGCCGCAGGATCGTCTTCACCGGGTTTCTGCGAGGGGCCGACGTGGAACGCGTGTTCCGGGCTGCGGACCTGTTTGTCATGCCGTCCGTGTCGGAACCGTTCGGCCTGGTGCCGCTGGAGGCCCTGGCCCATGGCGTGCCCGTCATCATCTCCAAACAGTCCGGAGTGGCCGAGATTCTGCGCAGCGCCCCAAAAGTGGACTTCTGGGACACCCACCGGCTGGCGGACCTGATCCTGGCCATCCTGGAGCGCCCCGGGCTGCACGCCTTTCTGCGGCGCCAGGGCATGATTGAACTTTCCCACCTGCGCTGGGAGAATTCCGCCCGGGACTGCCTGGCCCTGTACGATCGACTCGTGCGGGCCGCGAGCGGGCCGTAACGCAAACGCCGACTGCGGGGTCGCGCCCCGTGGGCGGCTCCGGATGCTCCCTGCCGCGGGCTGGAGGCGCGATGGCAACGGTTTGTTTCTACTTTCAGGTTCACCAGCCGTTCCGGCTGCGGCGGTACACCATTTTCGATCGCGGTGGGCAGCCCTTTGACGACGACCGCAACGCGGCGGTGTGCCGCAAGGTGGCCGACAAGTGCTACCGGCCCGCCGGCCGCCTCATGCTCGAGCTCATCCAGCGGCTGAAGGGGCGCTTCCGGATTTCCTACTGCCTCAGCGGCGTCGTGATCGAGCAGTTCGAGCGCTACTGCCCGGACGTGCTGGACACGTTCCGCGCCCTGGCCCGAACCGGCTGCGTCGAGTTTCTCGCCGAGACGTATTACCACTCGCTGTCCTTCCTCTACTCTCGCCAGGAGTTCGTGGAGCAGGTGCAGGCGCACCGGCAGCGGATGCGCGACCTTTTCGGCCAGGAGCCGACCGTCTTTCGGAATACGGAGCTGGTGTACAGCAACGACGTGGCTCACCTGGCGTCCCAGATGGGCTTCCGGGCCGTGCTGTGCGAGGGGCTCGACGCCGTGCTGGGCGAGCGCTCCCCCGCCTTCACTTATGCCCCGCCCCGTTGCCCGGGCCTCTCGCTCCTGCTCAAGAACTACCGGCTCAGCGACGACATCGCCTTCCGATTCGGCAACCGTGACTGGGAGGAATGGCCGATGGACGCGGGCAAGTTCGCTGCCTGGGTCAGCGCAACCAACGGCCACGGCCACCTGGTCAACCTGTTCATGGACTACGAGACCCTGGGCGAGCACCAGTGGGCCGATACGGGCATTTTCGACTTTCTGCGGGCCCTGCCCGACGCCGTGCTGGCCTACCCCGAGAACGATTTCGCGACGGTCTCGGAGGCGGTGGATCGCCACCCCCCGGCTGCTGTGTATGACGTGCCGCACCTAAGCAGTTGGGCGGATACCGAGCGAGATCTCTCGGCCTGGTTGGGGAACGCGATGCAGTCAGAGGCGATCCGGGAGCTGTACCAACTGGAGTCGCGGGTCAAGGACAGCGGTGATCCTGCCCTCCTCGGGGAGTGGCGTCGGCTGCAGACGTCTGACCATTTTTACTATATGTGCACGAAGTGGTTCGCAGATGGGGATGTGCATAAGTATTTCAACCCGTACGACTCCCCGCACGATGCCTACATCAATTTCATGAACGTCCTGGACGACCTGGCGACGCGGGCGAGAGCCGGGGCCGGGGCCGCTCCGGGCGTCGAAACGGGTCATGTATAAAGTGCCAGTTTATCGAATCGCGATTTGGAACATGCTTCAGCGGCTAAGCGTGGGCGGCTCGGATACCGGTTTTGTCGAGTTGATACCGGGGTTTCGGTGGTTTCACGGATGCACAATCCCTGGCGAATGACTCAAGGGATGGGCCGTGGCGGGCCGATGATGGTGTGAGTATGTCGCGGTACGGCGGGCGAAAAGGCAAGGGCACGGCGCGGGCCCCGTGGCAGCGGCCCATTTTTATATTTCGGTATTGACTTGAACCGCCCGAGCCCTACAATTCCCCCGCATTGGAACCAGTTGCGTTCGACGGTCTTTGCATCTGTCGGGCGGCAAAGGAGTTGCAGGGAGGCGGACCATTTCCTGAATGTGGCGCGTTGTTCAGGAGAATGGAAAACAACAGCCCCCAAGTCGGGTTTGAGCGAGACATCCAAACCAGGCAGGCGGATACGGCTTTCACGTGGGTTGTCCCTGCGGGGCCGTCACGTCAAGGGGGGTGGATCGCACGGGTGTGCGTCGGTTTTCTGTAAATGAGTTGGCAACACAAGTACGGTCCAGGGTTGTTGCGGAATTGAGTTCCGCCCGGTGATGGTTCACCGTCGGCGGCGGTCTGTTTGTTGGCAAACTTCGGTTAGCGATACATCGTGTAGCGCGGACTAGGCCATAGGTTTCACTGGAGGTCAATGATAATGCATAGGTCAATTAACAAAACGGAGAGCAGGCGGAACCTGTCATTGCTCTTGAGCTTGGGCATGGTACTAGGTCTCGCGCTGCTCGTGGGAATGTACGGGTGCCCCGGCTCCACGCCGAAGCCCCCGCCGCCCGGCCCTGAGTGCGAGGTAGACGCCGACTGCGATGACGGCGTGTTCTGCAACGGCGCCGAGACGTGCGACGTGGAGGCCGGCGAGTGCCTGCCCGGTACGCCGCCGTGCGCGGAAGAACTGTGCATCGAAGAAGAGGACAGGTGCCTTGAGTGCCTGGAAGACGCTGACTGCGAGGATGACGGCCTGTTCTGCACCGGCGACCCGGTGTGTGCGGAGGACGGCACCTGCGGCTTCACCGGCGACCCCTGCGAAGAGGGCGAGACCTGCAACGAGGATGAGGACCGGTGCGAAATCCAGGAAGAAGGCGACTTCGCCGCGGCCAACCCGGGCGTGGACTTTGACGGGTTCTTCGCGGGCGCGGACGTCGAACTGAACGCTCCGCTGCCGGAGGGTGACTTCACGGCCGCCCAGGTGAGCTGCACATTTGTGGGCTGGGCCGTCAACGGCGCCGGCACGTTTGATCCGGCGGATGCGACCCCGACCATGTACACCCCGGCGGTGGGCGACACTGAGATCACCGCGACCTGGGACTGCGGCGGGGTGATCTACGCCCTGTCAATCGGTGTCACCGTCAGCGCAGAGCCGGAGTGCACTGTGGATGCCGACTGCGACGACGGCCTGTTCTGCACCGGCGACTGGATCTGCACGAACGGCGTGTGCCAGGTCGTGCCGGGCTCGCGGCCCTGCAACGACCAGGGCGACGGCGCGACGGAGCGCTGCGAAGAGGGTGACACCAGCGCGATCTGCATCCCGCTGACCGTCACCGCGGTCATGTTCACCCTGGGACAGGACGACCTGATCGGCACCTCGGCGAACGACGTGTTCAGCGCGCCGCTCGCGTTCAATGAGGGCACCGGTACGCAACTGCCGACCCTGCAGAACGGCGACTCGGCCAACGGGCTGGGCGGGACGGACACCCTGAACGTCACGTTCACCCATGCCGCGAATACCACCGTCCAGCCCACGCTGGAAGGCATCGAGATCTTCAACATCACCGACTTCACGCCGACGGGCGTGACCACGACGTTCTCCATGGCGAACGTCACCGGCGTGGAGGTCATCAACAGCCTGAACAGCTCGGCCGACGCGGTGACCATCACAAACCTCAACACGGTGGTGGACCTCGGCGTTGCCACCACGGCGTCCGATCTGGCCGTGACCTGGATTGCCCCGGCGACCAACGCCAACGACGACGAAGCGGTGCTGACGCTCAACGGGGCCAAGGAAGGCTGCACGGTCACCCTGACCACGCCGGCCAACGGAATCGAAACGCTGAATATCGAAACCGAGACCGCGGCCAGCAAGCTGGACGCCCTGGCCCACGCGGCGGCGACCCTGACCACCCTGACCGTCGGCGGTGATCAGAACCTGACCATCACCGGTGCGCTGCCGGCCAGTCTGACCACGATCAACGCAGGTGCGGCAACGGGTAACACGGTGTTGTCGGTCGGCGGGACCGCCAACGTGACGTACACCGGCGGCACCGGTGACGACACGGTGCTGTTCGACGTGGCCGGCGGGTACACCGCCGCCGACACGATCGACGGCGGCACGGGCACGAACACTCTGGGCATGCAGAGCGCCGAGGCCGTGGCGGCATCCGCGCTCACCGCGAACCAGACCAACGTGACCAACATCACCAACCTGCGGATCACGAACGCGCTCAACGGGGCGATCATTGCGTCCAAGTTCGGCGCGACCAACGCCATTCTGGATACCGTTCCGGCCGCGACGGCCCTCACCGGCGGTGCCTCGACGGTCACCGTTCCCGGTGGGACTCCCGCTGTCACGCTCAACAACGACGACACCGCGCACGCCCTGACCGTGACGGTGGCCGGCTCGGGCACGGCCGATGTCCTCGCGTTCAACGCGATGAACGCGGACCTCGGTGCCGGGCTGACGATCAACGGGGCGGAGACGGTGAACTACATGTCCGCCAACGGCGAGGATGGCACCGCGGCCGACGACAACAAGAACACCGCGACGACCATCGCACTTGCCCCGACCTTCGGGGCCGGCACGCTGAACTTCACGGGCACCGTCGCCGTCGAGTTGACGGGCGCGGTGACTGCGGGAACCATCAATGCGTCCGGCCTGACCGCGGCCCTGACGATGGGTGCGGCCACGGTCGCTGGTGGCGGCGCTTCCATCACCGGCACCGGTTTGAACGACACGCTGTGGGGCTCGGTCAACGACGACCAGATCAACGGTGGCGATGGCAACGACCTCATCGTCGGCTGGGAAGGCAATGACGTGTTGCTGGGCGGCAATGGCCGAGATACGTTCTACTTCCGCGACGCCACGGCCAACACGGCGTACACGGGTGGAGCCAACATCCTCAGTGACTTTGTGATCGGGTCCGACTATCTCCAGTTCAAGAAGGGGGACTACTGGAGCACGGCCACCGGCGGTGGCACGCCCACGGCCGTCACCACGGCGTTGTTCTACAAAGGTGCCGTTGCCAGTATGACGCCTGCGACCACGTACGAGGTTGTCGTGATCACCGATCAGGGCTACGCGAACGTTACGGCGGCCGATGTTGCCGTGGGCGCCGTGTCCACGTCCGCGAACGACGGCGTTGTCGTTTACTTCGATACGACGGACAACGAAGCCAAGATGTACTGGACGACGACGCTCGGCACGGCCGGCGTCCCCCAGATCGTGGCGACGTTCCCGACGATCACGCAGTTGTCGCAACTGGCCAGCTTTGCCAACACCGATTTCCTGGTGGTGGACTAGCCGTACCAGGTGCCTTTCGTGGCACAGCAGCAAACGCAGAACGGGGGCCGTCCTTCGGGACGGCCCCTTCTTCATGGTGTGTCAGGCATGTTGCGAGGGTTGGAGCGGCAAGTCCGCAGCGGCCGTGACCGGCGGCCCCGTTTTTCGCTCCCTCTGGTGCGTCCGGGGGGCGCAGGTTGGGTCGGGCTCAGTTCACCGGCCAGTGGCTCCGTCGTCAGATGGGCGAAGGCAGCCCCCTCCTTCGACTCCTCCTGTTGCGCCGGGGGGCGGGAGTACGGGGTCCGCTTCTCTGCCGGCCGATGCGCAGGTTGGGTCGGCTTCAGTTCACCGGCCAGTGCGCGATCTTCCAGCAAGCGTGGCGAGACTTCTCCCCGCACTCCCTGTGTGACGCGGGCGTGCCAAAGTCCATGGTCGGCTTCAGCCGACCGGCCAGTGCCCCCTCCTTCAGGTGGGGGTGGGCGGCTGCTCAGCTCATTCCTTTCCTTCGAATCCCCCCCAGCCGGCTTCAAGCCGGCTTTCGGGGGTCGTTCAGCGAACTTCCACGCAGGCGGAAGGCGTCGGCTGGAACCGATCCGCGGCGCTGCCCCGGTTCACTGCGATCTCCAGCAGGTTCGAGCTGCCCACCAGGGCCAGAGGCTCACCGGGAGGCACCTCGGCGTAGTGGGACCGAACGGGCCCCAGGCAGATGCCGTCCAGGAACACCTCAGCCCCCGCACGCCGCCGCAACGTGGGGGCCAGGTCTTCCGTGCTGATGTTCGTGATCAGGTTCCCGAAGCGATCCGCGCACAGTATTGCGCCACGCAGGGTGTGCTCCGGCAGAAACCCGGGTCGCGCCAGTTGCAGGACCTCCAGACGGTCGGTCGGCGGCCCGACCTCCTCGATTCGCAGACCCGCCGTAAGCCGGGCCGCCACCGGAGCCATCACGTCTCTCGCGTGAAACGTGGACGAGATGTTCGGGAGAAACAGCCGCGGATTCTGGACGACGTGAAGGGCCTCCAGGGGGAACTCGTGGTGGACGAGCGTCAACAGGCCGTTGTCCGGCGCCACCACGTACTGCCTGGCGTACTGACCCGCCAGGACGGCCCGGGCCGACCCCACGCCGGGATCCACCACGGCCAGGTGAACCGTGCCCCGAGGGTACCAGGACCAGATCTGACGCAGGATAAACGCGGCCTGGACCACGTTCTGCGGGGCCACGTCGTGCGAGATGTCCACGACCGTGGCCTTCGGTGCAAGCTGGCAGATTACACCCTTGAGCACGCCGACGTAGTGGTCACGGGTGCCGAAATCGGTTAGAAGCGTGATCAGCGGCATGGCGGGCGCGATCCCTTTTCGCTGGCGGCCGGCCGGACGACTCAACTCTACGGCAGGTCGTGCAGGCCTGTCAACGACCCGGCCGATGGGCGAGCCCCGCCGCGGCCGACCCAGCGCGAGTGCCCCCGAATGCTCGACGAAGGCCACGAAGCCGACTACGTCCAGGCCCGGCAGGCCATGGTTCGAGACCAGCTCGCCCGCCGCGGCATCCGCGACCCGCACGTGTTGCGCGTGATGGGCGAGGTCCCGCGGGAGCTCTTCGTGCCGGAGTCGATGCGGGACGCGGCCTATGAGGACCGGGCCCTGCCCGTGGGGGAGGAGCAGACCATCAGCCAGCCGTACATCGTGGCCTTCATGACGGAGCGGCTGGACGTGCGGCCGGGCCTTCGCGTGCTGGAGGTGGGCACGGGTACGGGGTACCAGGCGGCCATCCTGGCGCGGCTGGGCGCGGACGTGTTCTCGGTGGAGCGAATCGAGAGCCTGCTCGCGGCGGCCCGTCAACGTCTCGAAACGCTGGGACTGGAGTGCATTCGCCTCTGCTGTGCCGACGGGTCGTTGGGGTGGCCCCTGCACGCCCCGTACGATCGGATCATCGTCACGGCGGGCGCGCCCGAGGTGCCGCCCGCGCTGATCGACCAGGTGGCCGAGGGGGGGCGTCTCGTGGTGCCGGTGGGAGGCAGCGACGCGCAGACCCTGGTGTGCGTGGAGAAGCACGCCGGCCGGACGACGGAAACGGTGTTGCTGGCGTGCCGATTCGTGAAGCTCGTCGGCCGGCAGGGATGGGAACCGTTGGACGGATACGATTGACCGGCGCCGCCGGACGGAAGATCAGCCGGCCTCGTCGTGCAACTCGACGCGCCGGCTGTTGAGCTCCGTGACACTGCCGGAGAGGGTGTTGACGGCGGCGATCACGGTGTGGTTCTTGATCTTGCGCTTGCAGATGCGAACGGGCCCCTTCATTTCCTTCACGAACGAGGTGACCCGGTCGTCAATGCGGATGCTGACGCCCTGGCAGATCCGTGACGTGACTGTCACGTGCGGGCCGGCGTCGTCCGGCGTCGCCTCCTCCGCGGACGGCGCCGCGGAAATCTGGGCCAGGCCCTGGCGGATGCGCTCATCCGTCTTGCGGACGGCCTCCTCGATCTGGTCCGCCTGGAACATGATCTCCGTGGCCCGCTCCTTCTGCGCCTGCGTGAGCAGCTTGGGCTGCGCGAGAAGCGGCCCGATGAGTTCCCGAATCTTGTCCACGCCCTGGCGCCGGCGAACGTTCTCCTCATCCGCGTCGTGGAGCTCCCGAAGCGTCTCCTCCGGAACGCCGACCCCGATGTCCGTGGGCACGCCGGCGTCGCTGCCCAGAACCTTGGCGAACAGCCCGCTCCGGGCGTACGCGGCGCCCCCGATCAACGCTCCGTTGTTGATGAGAATCTGGGCTTCGGTGCGCAGCCTGCTGTTGAGGGCTTCCTTGCCGATGATGATGTCGTCCTGGGCCTGGAGGTTCGCCTCCGTGCAGAACTTGGCTTTGATCTGCGCGTTGGATCGGACAAAGCCCTTGGTGCGGTTCAGAATGCCGCCCCGAACCTCCACGTTCCCCTCGGCCTCCACTTCCGCCGCCTCGATGGCCCCGCCCACCGTCAGCGTCTTCTTCGTGCGAACCTTGAAGAGATCCTGAATGTTGCCCCGCACGTTCACGGCGCTGGGGGAGTCAATGTTCCCCACGGAAAAATCGACATTGCCGGACACATCCAGCACGTCGATGACCCGGAGCTCGTGGTTCTGGAAGACCACCTGCCCGGCCACGCGGGCCAGCACCGTGCGCTGGTCCCTTCCCAGGTCCACGTTTTCCTTCAGCACGACTTCCCGGGGGGCCGTCTTGGGATTGAGCGCGTTGTGATGCACGTCCAGCCCCGGCTTACCCGGCACGGGCGGGGAGATGGTGCCGATCACGTCCCCGGCATGGACCACCACAAAGCTGGAGACGTTGTAATAGGAGTGGTGCCCCTCTTCTTCGACGGGGTCCGGTTCCTGTTCCGGGCAAAGACCCTCGGCCCATTCAAAGACGCCGTCCTGGCCCTCGGTCGGCGGATAGCCCTCCGCCAGGACCACGGTGGCGTAGGCGTCGCGGCCGGCCACGACGTTCCGGATGTACTCCTGAACGCGGGCGGCCACCTTGTCGTCCACGGCGACCTTCGCCGCTTCCAGGGCGGCCACAACGTCACCGGGCGTGACGGCGGTGCGATCCGCGTCCTTGCGCAGCGTGATCGTGGCCTGGAGGTGATCCGCCGAGACCTGAGCCTGGAATGGGGATTGGACCTGCGTCCGCGTCATGTCGGCCGGCCCCTCGGGGCGAGGCCGTCCATCAAGCCTGGGCCGTGACCTTCGAGAGCGTCTGGTTGATCTTCTCCGACAGGGTCTCGCCCGTGAACGGCTTCACCACGTAGTTGTTCACGCCCGCCTTGATGGCCTCGACCACGCGGGACTTCTCCGCCTCGGTGGTACACATGATGATGGGCGTGGTCTTGTCCGATTCGCGAACCTTCCGCACCAGGGTGATGCCGTCCATGTTGGGCATGTTCCAGTCGACGAGCATCAGGTCGGGCTTCTCCGCCGCGATCCGCGAAAGAGCCTCCATGCCGTCACCCGCCTCCACGACATCGGAATACCCGATCTCGGCGAGTACGTTCTTCTGGATGTTGCGGATGGTCCGCGAGTCGTCTACCAGTAGAATCTTCATGCTGAGGCTCCTGCCGCGACCGCCGCGGTGGCCGCCGCCGGCTTCTCCACCGACATGCCCACTTCCACGTACATCGATCCCAGATCCGTCTCGCAGGGAATCACGATCCGTGGCGCCGAACGGGACGTGGAGACCATGTGCTCCTTGCCGATGATCACGCTGGGCAGCGAAATGCTCACGTTCATGCCGTGAAACTCTTTCTTCGCATTACCCGCCACCATGTTTGCCAGCTCGCCGATGGCGTCCGCGAAGTCCGGATGCGACTCGTCGATCGCGGTCCCGGCAAACTTCGACGCGGCCTGGACGGCCACCGCGCTGGGGAAACTGAGCACCACGCAGCCGGCCGCGTCACCCGAAAACCCGATGACGCCGGACACGTCGGCGGACGCGCAGGGATCGTGCTTCACAAACGGCTTGCCGACCCGGACCTTCGTGCGGACCATCGTCTCGAAGACCCGCTTGATGGCCAGGACGAACGGGTTGATGTATTGAACGTCCATCGCTTCTCCCTGACGAAAATATCGCCCCACGGGCGAACCACCCTGCCCCCCGACCGACGGATTACGCCAGGATTGCATCGGTTGATCCCCTCGTGCGGTTTAGCTTTACAGCGGGCACTCGAATCGGGCGGGGAGGGGCCGCATTATCGGCCTCCCGGGACGACCTAACGCGTCGGTCCGGCCGTCCGGTCCGGGCGGCGGTCCTCTTGACGCTTCGTCCGCTCTGCCGGTACCGTAACCGCACGCAAACGGCGTCGGTCCGGCAGAATGGTTCGTGAGTTCGCTGATGGCAAGAGTGGCCCTGTCCCCATCCCAATCTCCCGCACCGTCCGCGACCGAACCGCCCGCCGCCCGGGAAGGCCCCCGGGAAACGGTGGAATCCATCATCGTCGCCCTCATCCTGGCCTTCGTCTTCCGCGCCTTCGTCGTGGAAGCCTTCGTCATCCCCACCGGATCCATGGCCCCCACTCTCTACGGCAAACACGGCGTCATGACGTGCGCCAACTGCGGCTGGGAGTATGCCTACGGCCTGTCCGAAGGAAGGGGATCGGTCGAACCCACATCCACGTCCGAGTGTCCGAACTGCGGGTACGCCAACGTGACGTCCCGGTTCTTCGATGCCGGAGACGGCCCCCCGCATATGGAGTCGGGAGACCGCATCCTTGTCCTCAAATGGCCGTTTGACGTCGGCGGGCCGATTGGACCCCGGCCGTGGCAGGTTGTGGTCTTCAAGAACCCGCGGGACGGAGAGGAGAACTTCATCAAACGGCTGATCGCGGTCCCCGGTGACGTGGTGGAGATCATTGACGGCGACGTCTTCGTGGCGCCGGCAGACCGGCTGTCAGACGAGGCCCGCGCCGTTTTCGCGATGGACCGGCGGTTCAAACACTGTTGCCAGCGCTGGCTCGAACTGCAGACGAATCAGCGCGGTGCGGGCGGGTTTTCCTCTCCCGCCGCCCTGCGCGGTTTCCATGCGGAGGCCGGCGACCTGCAAGCCGAAGCAGACGCACTCGACGATGAGCTGCGCAACCTGCGACCGCGCTTGCTGCAGGAGCTCGACGGGTTGCTGCACCCGGCCCGGAAAACACCGGTTGCCCAGCAAGCCCTCTGGAATGTCGTCCACGACACCGACTACCCGCCGCGCCGGCGCGACACCCGGCGGGGCGGACACCAGTGGCAGCCCGCCGGCGGCAGGGCGGACCGCTGGGAGCTCCTCGGACGATGGCTCAAGTACCGGGGCGTGGGACAACCGGCGGAATCGCTGGAATTGCACGGCCCTCAGATTGACAACTACACCGGCTACAACATGCCCGGCCCCCGGTTCAACGCTTCGGTGCCGCCGGAGGCCTATCGGGATGGAGCGGCGGTCGCGGATCTGCGAATTCGCTGTGTGGTCACACACCACGACGGCACGGGTTACCTGCGATTTGCCCTCTCCCGTCGCGGCCGCACATTCTGGGCGACTCTGTACTCCGACGGTCGCGCCTGCCTGCATGGCGGACGCAGCCCGCGGTTTGAGGACGCCGTCCTCCTGGTGGAAGACCGCGCGGACAGACTGAGGGCGGGCCGGCCCGTTGAAGTCGCGTTCGAAAACGTCGACTATCGCCTGACTCTGAGCGTCGGCGGCCGCATTGTTCTCTCCGAAACGTGGATCGCAACCCCCGGAAAGAACGGCGCCGGCCCGCCGCCCCAGCCCCACCTCGTCACGCTTCGGGAAATACGGATGGAGCCGCCGCCTCCACCCGTCACACCCCCCACGATCACCGCCCAGGACCTCGATGTCGACTTGACCCACGTGGTCGTGGAGCACGATGTGTTCTACACGTCTGCACCGCTTGTGTCTCCACCCTTCAACCGATATAAGCTCGGCGGATGGGGAACGACCGGCTTCCCGATACTGCTTCGGCCGGGAGAGTACTTCGTTCTTGGCGACAACAGCCCGCAAAGTGCGGACTCGCGGTTGTGGGATGTCGTCGGGCACCACCTGCGGCGCCGCGGAGAAGACTACCAGCTCGGAACGGTCCCGGAAGACCAGATGATTGGCCGGGCGTTCTTCGTGTACTGGCCCAGCGGGCTGCGCACGGATCTTCTGCCGGGCTACCTGCGCAAGGTCGGATGGATCCCAAACGTCGGTCGAATGAGATGGATTCGCTGAGACTCGACAGAAGTCGTATGGGAGGCAGGCAACGCCCGATGTGTCGGTGAAACAAGAAGTTATCCACAGACGGGCGCTCGAGTTATCGGGCATGGTCGGCAGGGCAAACGACCTCGGTTGTATCGTTTCCGAACAGGCAGCGAGGAGGGGCTTCTCGGCCGAGGCGAGACGCGATTGGGCGTGTAAGTCATTGTGAGTTTTGCAGTAGACGTGAGTTGTCCCGAATTCGTGGTACCATCGTGTCATCCAAAGTGGGAAACTTAGGTCAACTGGTGTAACTTTAGCTCCGTGTTGCGAATGGGGTAAATGCCCCCGGTTTTCAACAGATCATCCACCGCCGGGTGGGAGGCTACCCTGGAGGTTGCCCGCTGATGGCATCGCACGCCTTGCTGGAAGCTCGTGATCTGGTCAAACGGTACGACGGCAGGACTGTCGTGAGCCGCTTGGGATTCGACGTCTACCGCGGCGAAATTGTCGGTCTGCTGGGGCGGAACGGGGCGGGCAAAACCACCAGCTTCCGAATTGCCGTAGGCATGATCGACCCGGAGGAAGGCCAGGTATTCTTCGATGGACAGGATGTTACCCGCCTTCCCATGTACAAGCGCGCCCAGTTGGGAATGGGGTATCTTTCCCAGGAGCCCAGCGTGTTCCAGCGGCTCACCGTGGAACAGAACCTGCTCGCGATTCTCGAAACCATGCGCCATCTGTCTCGAGCGGATCGGCGCAAGGCGGCCCTGGAACTGATCACTCAGTTCGGGTTGCAGACACAGGCGCATCAGGAAGCTCGAACCCTCTCCGGAGGCGAGCGGCGAAAGCTGGAGATCGCCCGCGCCCTGATCAGCAACCCCAAGCTGATCTTCCTTGATGAGCCGTTCAGCGGCGTGGACCCTATCGCCGTTCAGGGACTGCAGCGGGAGATTCTCAATCTCAGGAACCGAGGGATCGCCATCCTCCTGACCGACCACAATGTGCGGGAAACACTGACGGTCACAGACCGAAGCTACATCATCGATCAGGGCCGCCATCTCGCCAGCGGGACCCCCAAAGAGCTGATCAACAACCCGTTGGTGCGGGAAACCTACCTGGGAACCACATTCGAGGGCAACGAATTCGGAACACCCCGACCCAACTGATCGACCGCGCCACCGCAGAGTTTCACGCGCGGTTCGGTGGGCCGCCTACGGTGGCCGGGATTGCGCCGGGGCGGGTGGAAATCCTGGGAAACCACACCGACTACAACGGAGGCGCGGTGCTGACCGCCGCGATCGACCGCTTCGTGGCCGTCGTCGGACGCGCCGGACGCGACACCCAGGTCCGGGTCTGGTCGTGTGACCGCAAGGCGCACGGGGAGTTCTCGGTCACGGGTCTGCGGCCGGATGACCGGCCGGACTGGACCAGCTACGTCAAGTCTGTTTTCGCCATGCTGGCGAGTGCCGGCGTGTCGGTGGGCGGCATGGACCTGGTGATTGCCAGTGACGTTCCTGCCGGGGCCGGCCTGAGCAGCTCGGCGGCGCTGGAGGCTTCCGTGGCCCGGGCCGTGCTTGCGGCCTGCCCGGCTTTCGTCGAGCCGCTGACCCTGGCCCGGCTGCTCCAGCAGGGCGAGAACGAGTTCGCGAAAGTCCAGTGCGGACTGCTCGACCCGTTCTCCACGATTCACGGACAGGCCGACCGGGTGATCTTCCTGGACTGCGCGTCGGGGGCACACGAGATTCTGTCGCTGCCCGCGCCGGCGCCGGCTTTGGTGGTGGTGGACTCGCGGGTCTCGCGTCAACTGGGGCGCGATGCGCCGTACAACACGCGCCGCCGCGAGTGCGAAGAGGCCAGGGCGGCGCTGGAACGGCGCCTCGGACGCAGATTGAACGGGCTTTGCGCGGCCACGCCGGACGAGCTGCAACAGGCGGCTTCGGCCATTCCGGAACCGCCGCTTTCGCGGGCCCGTCATGTCATCGGTGAACACGAGCGGGTTCGGGCCGCCAGGGCCGCGCTGACCGAAGGCGACGTTCGTCGTCTCGGCCGACTGATGGAGCAGTCCCACCGGAGTTCGCAGCGGTATTTCGAGAACAGTTGTGAAGCGCTGGATCGGCTGTGCGCTCTGGCGACACGGCAGCCGGGGTACATCGGCGGTCGGCTGTGCGGCGGCGGCTGGGGCGGCTGCACGGTGAACCTCGTGGCGGCCGATGCGGTCGACGACTTCGTTGCGGGCATGGCGCGGGCGCTGGCACCGTGGCCCGGACCCAGACCCGTGGCGCACGTCTGTTACGCCTCCGACGGTGCGATCGGACGGACGCTCGCCTGACCCACGCAACGCTCGCGGCGAACCGGAAGACCCACACGCTCGCGCCGGGGTCGATTCATCGCCGGGACCGCGCGCGCTGCCCTCGCCGGGCTTCCGACCGGCGGCGGAGCACACCACGACCTGCATCGAGTCCGGGCCGTCACGCCTGACACCGATCCGCAGATCGCGGGCGTCGCGTCCTTCGCACCGCTCCTGAAACGCCCGCCGCGGCGTGCCGGCCGCATGGGCGCGGCGGTCGGTTCGATTCAGGTACCGCCGAGAAAGTCGTAGCTGATCTTCTTCTGCACGGCATCGATCTGTACAAACGATTGCTTCAGAAGCGCTTCCTCGATGTGCCCCAGCCGGCGATGGTTGATGAAGTTGTCCGGCGTCTGGCCCGCCTGCAGCGCGGTGACCTGCTGCCGCAGGCGGAGGCGCATGAGAACATCGTACGCGATGACGATCTCATCCCGGGTGGATTCGCGCAGTTCTCCCCTCTCCACCAGCGCGTTGAGCCGGTCCCGCGTATTCGTTTCCACCAGACCGTGACGCAGCGCATAGAGGCGGGCAAAGCTGACGATGGGCATCATCGCGTCTTTGAGATTGATCTGCCCGGGGTGGGCCGCATCCGGGCTGTCGGAGAGGACCCGGCCGAACAGCCGCAACTGGGGCTTGAACAGCAGGGAGTTCTGGGCGAAATGCGGAAGAAACGCCTGGCAGGATCGCAACGCCTCATCCACGTGCCCGCGCAGTTCGCGGGCCAGGGCCGCATCGCCCACCACACAGCGAAAATCAAAGAAGATGCTGAACTGCAGGAGCTCCTGGGGCTCGGCTCGCCGGATCCAATCAGAGAAACACGCCTTCCAGGCCGGCAGGGCGAGGCGCCATCGGGGGTTCTTCGCCATGACCGCCCCATCGCAGTAACGGTACCCCGCCTGACTCAGCCCGTCGCAGACGCGCTCGCCCACCGAGCGGAAGTAGGCCGCGGCCGAAGCCGCTTGACCCTCGTCTTCCATGGGCCGGTACAGGATGGCGTTGTCCTGATCGGTACACAGCGTCTGCTCCTGGCGCCCCTGGCTGCCCATGGCCAGAAAGGCGAAGGGGGTCGGGGCCGGCCCCAACTCCGCCTGGGCCAGGCTCACGAACTTCTCCGTGGCGGCGTCGCAGACGGAGGCCGCCAGGCGCGCGATGTTGTGGGGATGGGCCCCGGTGTCCAGCAACGACTTCACCAATCCGGATGTCTGGTGACAATACCTTGACACATCCTCCGCGGTCGCCGCGTTTGTGATTCCGTGCAGGATGGCGACGGCCCCGTGGCTGGGGAACTGGAGCAACTGCCGGGCCTGAATGACCCCGGTGATCCGGCCGCTGTCGTCCTCCAGGGCCAGGTGCTGCAGCCCTTTCTCCTGCATCAGCAGCATCGCTTCGCAGACCGGCGCCCGCAGGGGGATGGTGACCAGCGGCGAACTCATGATGCGATGGACGGGCTGGCCCGCATCCAGGCCCGCGGCCAGAACGCGGGCCCGCAGATCGTGGTCGGTGACCAGACCAAGCACGGCGCCGGTTTCCGAGCGCACCAACGCGGCCGTCGCGGCCTGGGCGGTCATGAGAGCGGCCACGTCGCGAACGGGCGCGTCGTAGCCGCAGAAAACCGGGTTGCCGCCCAGCCGATCGACCGGCTGATGCAGAAACAGCAGCGACGTCTGCATCTTCTCCACAAGGGCGTCGCGCTCGATCTGGCGGCGAGCGATCCGGGTCACGTCCTCCACCGAGCCGTCCACGAAGCACGGTTGGCCCTTCTTGTCCCGCCCCAGTCGGGCCTGCAGGCGGACGATCCGCGTACCGGCATCCTCGGTGGCGATGAGCAACTGACGCTCCGCGGCGCCCTCTCGCTGCAACTGGGCGAGAAACTCCTCGTGGTCCGTGGGATCCGGGAAGATGTCCGGCAGGGACGGCAGTGCGCCGGCTGCCGCGGCGCCCGGCCGACGGAGCATCTCCCTCGCCGCCGGGTTGGCCTCCACGATCAACCCGCGCCGGTTGGCCCGGGCGCGGAACAGCCCCACCGGAGCGTTCTCGGCCACCTGATCCAACTGCAGCGGTCCGGTCCCGCCGCCGCCCGGTTCCTCGGCGCCCACGCGCGGCCTGACCTCCCGGGCCAGCAGGATGATCCCGCGCCGTTCCGCGAACCGGATGGGGCTGAGCGTCAGCACACATTCGACCGGCGAGCCGTCCCGACGGCGCAAGGCGCCGTCGAGACTGCTGGTCTCCGACTGGCCCGCGCGCAGGCGGTTGAGCGACTCCCAGACGGGTTGGTTGTCTTCGGCGAGCGGGACGATGTCAGCAAGGTCGAGCAGCTCCAGTTGCGCCTGACTGCATCCCAGCATGTCCAGTAGAATGGGATTGGCATATCGACAGCGATCCTCGACCACCAGGAGCATGCCGTCGGTGGTGGCCTCGACGAGCGAGCGATACCGCTCGCGAGACTCGTACAGGTTCTCCTCCGCCTGGGCGCGGCTGCGCTCCATGCGAAGACCCGCACGCATGACGTACGAAAGAAGCAGGACGACAACCACGGATATGCCCAACGAGAGATGCGTGACATTGCGCTCGATGCGAACCAGCTCCTGCCGGACGTCGTCCGTGTAGATGCCGGTCCCGATGATCCACCCCCACGGCGCGAACCCGCGGATGTACGATTCCTTCGGCACCAGCCGGCCGGGATCGTCCTTCCATTGCCAGACGTACTCGATGAACCCCTCCTCCCGTTCGCGCACCAGGTTCGCAAACTCGACGAAGATCCGGGCGCCGCGCGGATCACGGAACGCAGAGACGTCTTGGTTGTTCAGGTCGGTGCGATACGGATGCATCAGGATGCGCGGATGCATGTCCTGGAGCCAGAAGTAATCCTTGCCCTCACGGCCGTACCGCAGAGCGGCGATGCGCGATCGGGCCGATTGCTGCGCCTGCTCCCGGGAGAGGACCCCGTCCTGTTCCTGACGGTGCGCCTCGGCCAGAATGCTCCAGGCCGAGTTCGTCAGTTCGCGGCACATCTCCCGCTGTCGATCCATCAGGGCCCGGTCCAGGGCCGGGAGAAGCACCGCGAAAATGGCCCCCACGAACAGAACCATGGCCAACAGCGTCGGGCAAACCACCTGAAAGAGAAACCGGCGCATTCCCCGGCGGTGAGCATGCTGCCAGACGGTCTGCGGCGAAGCGAGAACGCCGGCGCGGAGCAGTACGGCATCGCGGAAGGACTTCCACAGCGCGTCGGGCATGTCCACACCCAGGGCCGTCTGCCCCGGCAGCCCCGGATGGTGCTGGTCGGATCCCGCGGAGACCAGCAATTCCAGCTCCCGGGCCAGGGCGCAGAGCCGATCCCGGTCCTCCGGCGAAAACGGGGCGTAGATGGCCTCGATGCCGTCGAGCCCCTCCGCCTTGAGACGGGCCAGCGTTTCGGACAGGCTCGCAAAATCTGCCTCGAAGGTCAGCGGGTGGGCCAGGAAGGCCAGACCTCCGGCGCGATGCACCAGCGCGATCGCATCGGCGATCTCAATCGCCCCGCCGGGAGCGGCGCTGCGCGGGCCGTCGTCCGGGCAAGCGTCGTCCTGGCCCAGGCCCATCCTCCGAATCGACTGGGCGATGGCGTCCCCGGCGGGATTCCCGGCTCGGTGCAGGGAAAGAAGCGTGGCCCGCAACTCCGCGTGGGTGGGGTCGAATCCGTAGGCCAGCAGATGAGCCTCGCGCCCGTGACAACGTACCGTCATCTCCACGCCGGTGATGAAGCCCACCCCCCGACGCGCGAGATGCTCGGCGAATACGCCCAACCCTTCGATCGTGTCGTGGTCCGTCAGCGCGGCGAACGCCACGCCCGCGTCGGCCAGTCGATCCGCGAGCCGGTCCGGCGGAAGCCCCCCGTCGCTGAACGTCGAATGGCAATGCAGGTCCACGCGCGTCATGGCGCCCACGCCTGTTCATCCGCTCCCGCCGCTCCCGCGGTCCGCACGCGCGGTCGCGCGGGCACGTCGCCCTCTTGTCGGTGAACGGGGCCGAAGAAAGCCGGAGCGGGGCTTATCTCCGTCGTCAGGTCGGCGCCCCGGCGACCCGGGTGCTTCCTTTCTGCGTCAGCAGCGACACAACGACCAGCACAACGAAACTCGTGGGGATGGACACGAGTCCGGGATTGTTGAAGGGGATCGGCGCCGTAGTCGGATCCAACCCGAACTGCTTGTACATGTCCGGAGAGAAGAAGATCAGCCCCAGAGACAGCACCACCCCCGTGATGATCGAGGCCGTGATTCCTCGAGCGGTGGTCTTCCGCCAGAAGAGCAGCATGAGGATCGCGGGCAGATTGGCGGACGCGGCGACCGCGAAGGCCAGGCCGACCAGGAAACTGATGTTCATGCCCTTGAACGCGATGCCCAGCACGATGGCCAGCGTGCCCACCGCAAACGCGGACAGCTTGCCGGCGCGGATCTTCTGCCGATCATCCATCCGGGCGCCGAGGAAACGATCGCAGAAATCATGAGCCACCGCGCCCGAGGCCGCCACGATCAGGCCGGAAACCGTGCCCAGCACGGTCGAGAAGGCGATGGCGGAGATAATGGCGAACAGCAGGCTGTTGAACGAACGAGCCAGCAGCGGCGCGGCCATGTTGCCGTCGGCCGGGTTCATCACGCCGTTGATCATCGCCCCCAGACCCATGAACAGGGTGAGGATGTAGAAGAACCCGATCGCGACGATGGCCACAATCGTGCTCTTGCGAGCGGCGGCCGGACTGGGCACGGTGTAGTAGCGAATCAGAATGTGGGGCAACGCCGCCGTGCCCAGAAACAAGGCAAGCATCAGAGAAACGAAATCGAGTTTCTCCAGCGGGGTCCCCTGCACCTTGAACTTCAGGCCTGGGCGCATGAGGACGTTGCCTGCCGTGACGGTGGGAAAGTAGACCGTGGCCCGGGCGCCCTCCCGGTCCGTGAAGGAAGCCTCCGACCATCGCTTGACCAGCGTCTCCTTGTCGCTCATCCCCGCCAGCAACTCGATCGGAGAAATGCGGTGCGAGGCGGGGTCCGGATCGCCCCTCAACCGTTCGAGGTTGCCCACCTGACGCAGGGTGTTCGTCGGCGATTCCGAGGCGCCGTTGATCAGCTTCGTCCCGTTGGAAAGAACGATGATCGACTCCGTCTCGTCCAGAGTGATGCGGTCCCCGTCCCGGCGGATCAGCCACCAAGTCACCCGCCCCTCGCGAGACAGTTTGGCGAAAGCCGCGTCCGCCGCCCGGACCTCCTGGGTCTCCACGACTTCCCAGCCCGGTTCCGTCACGGCCAGCCGACCCTCCACCTCGCGGGCCTCGAGCGTGGCGTATTCATGGAAGGGGACCTGCCCGCCCTGGTCCGGCTTCGTGCTGAAACCGCGGACACAGATCGCCACGACCAGCACCGTCGAGAAGACGATCAACATCGCCCCTTTGATGAACTGCACCCAGGTCGTGGAAGCCATGCCGGCCGTCGCTACGATGATGATGACGATCGCCCCGACCATGATCACGCCCCAATGGTGAGCCATGCCCAGAAGCGGTTCCACCAGGACCCCAGCGCCGACCATCTGGGGAATGAGATAACAGATGGAGACGACCAGCGTGCTGATGGCCGCAGCAAGCTTGATGCCGCGGGAGTTGAACTTGGCGTCCACGGCATCGGTGAACGTGTATTTGCCCAGGCGCTTCATCGGCTCCGCGACGACGAACAGCGCGACAATCCACCCGGCCAGAAAGCCGATGGAGTACAGAAAACCGTCATACCCGAACGTGGCGATCATGCCGCAGATGCCCAGAAAGGACGCGGCGGAGAGGTAATCGCCCGCAAACGCCACCCCGTTGACGCTCCAGTGAATCTGCCCGCCGGCCGCGTAGTAGCCGCTCGACGTTTTCGTCCGACTCCCCAGGTAGAATGACAAGCCAAGAACAAACGCGACGAAGATGAAAAACGCAACAATGGCCATTCAGCCCCTCCCCCCCTTCCCCAACGTGTCCGAGGGTGCGGCTTCCCGACGGCGGCAGGCCCAGTCGTAGATGAAAGCAAGAACCACGGCGAACAGAATCAGTCCCATCCCGTAGACAACGGCCAGGTTCAGGCCCGCCACAACAATGCGCTCCATGAGGACGGGCCTGGCGAGATTGATCACGACGAATCCTGCGTAGACCACGCAGTAGAGCAGGAACATCCAGATGCCCAGACGCGCCTTGTACGCGGCGGCGGGGTCAGGGCCTGACTGGCCGGCGGGTTCATGAAGCATATTGCACCCTGGCGAAGAATCGTCAACCAAACTGGAAGGGCCATCGAGCCCTTCTGAAACGACACGTTCGGGCGGGATAGTAGGGGGATGAGTACGCTTTTGCAAGGAAAAGAGCCAACGCGGAGGCCGCCGCCCGAGCCGAGTGACCCGCGGGAATCACCCGTTTCCAGCCCCGTGAATCCGGACGTGGCATGGACACAAGCATTCGGGCCAGTGACTCAGAGGGCTGCCGGTGCCGCGCCCCACGCAGCCGGGATCGCGGCGGAGATCATGCGCCAGGCATGGAGAGCACCCAGAGCCGGGTTGGTGCCGACGCCGGCCAGGCGGACGTGCCCGCCCAGATTGTGCAACAAATGCGGTGACCGTCACGCTGTCTTTCCGCCCGGATCAACGCGAGGAACCCAACGATGGCCGGGCGCGGAACCCGGGTGCGGGCGAACTCCGGGATCGTTTCCCAAAGCGGCTCCCCGGATGGACGCTGCGCCTTTGCAGGGTCCGGCCGACAGCCTGCCGCCCAACGCCCTCTGCCTCACCTCAGATAGCCTCACCCATCCATCCATCCATCCATCCATCTCCACACCGCTTCCCGCGCCCGAACCCCTGGCCGCCACGCCGGCCCGGATTTTCCCACAACTGGCTTCGGCTTTTGGACTCCTGGTGCCGATGTTTTGAGTTCTGTACCTCACATATCGGTCAGACTGGGAACCCTGGGAGAGAGGGGTACCCCGAAAAATGCGACACAGCAACGCTATATGCACATAGTATGCAAACGACTCCCCCTCCGGTTCTGCCCCGGTTTGCAGCCCAAAGGTTCTCCGTCCCTACCGCGCGCCGATATGCCTCACCTCAGATGTGCCTCCCCTGTGGGACTGGCCTTCCGCCCCACCCGTGGGACCGGCTTTCCGCCTCAACCTGTGGGATCGGCTTTCCGCCTCCCCTGTGGGACCGGCTTTCCAGCCGGTCTTCTTCCTCCGGCCCTACCGCGCGTAGATGTGCCCCTCCAGAGCGTCCACGCCTCCACGCTGCCCAAAACGCAGAATGCGAATGTACCTGGGCTCGTTCGGCTTCACCCGCTCCAGCTCCAGCCCCACGCCCTCCAGGTCCCGCACGCGAGACCGCCCCAGCAGCACCAGCAGGTCCCCCGGCCGGATCTCCAACCGATCGGCCGGACTGTGCCGCTCCACGTCTGTCACCAGCAGGCCGCTGCCCAGCCGCGCCCCCAGCCGCCGCGCCGCGGCGGCTTCCAGCGGCTCCAGCGTCAGGCCGTACAGCGTCAGCGCCAGTTCCCGGCCATCCGGCAGGGGGATCTCCCGCAGCGGAAGCTGCACGATCTCGGTCTCCCCGGCCCGCTCCACTCGCAGACGAAGCGTATCTCCCGGCTTGCGGCCCACGGCCGCCACGTAATAGTCCACCGCCTCGCCGATCGGCGTGTCGTCCACCTGGACGATCCGATCTCCCGGGCGCAGCCCCACCTCCTCGGCCGGAGTTCCGCTCTGTACCGCCGTCACCGCAGCGCCGTCGCGGCCCTCCACCTTCAAGCCGACTTCCACGCGGTATCGCTTCTCGATGTCCAGCATCTCCGGCAAAATCGCCCGCAACTCATCCACCGGAATCGCAAACCCGATGTTCTGCGCGTCGCCGCGAATGGCCGTATTCACCCCGATCAGCTCGCCCAGCACGTTCAGCAGCGGACCGCCCGAGTTGCCGGGGTTGATGCTGGCGTCCGTCTGGATCAGGTCGCCGTACATCACCTGGTTGGAGAACCGCACCTCGCGGTTCAAGGCGCTGATCACGCCCGTGGTCACCGTGTTCTGCAGGCCCACCGGGTTGCCGATGGCAATGGTCGTCTCTCCGATCATCAGGTCGTCGCTGCGGCCCCACGCGATCGGCTGGAGGCGCTCGCCCGGACCCGGGTCGATCTTGATGACGGCCAGATCGTGCTCGGAATCGCTGGCCACCAGCTCCGCGTCAAACGTCCTTCCGTCGGAAAGCGTCGCCGTCATCTCCGTCGTCCGCGCAACAACGTGTGCGTTCGTGACGATGTACCCGTCCGGGTGAATGATGAACCCGCTGCCCAGGCTCGTGGATTCCGTCGGGACGGCGAAGAAATCATCGAGCATCCCGAACCCGATCCCGGACCGGAACGTGCGCACGTGCCGGACGGTCGACGAGATGTTCACGATGGAATCCCGCGTCTTCTCCACCACCTCCACCACCGGCGTCCGACGCCGGGCCCGACCCAGCACATCCCCCGCGCCGACTGCCGTCGGTGGGAGCGATCCCACGCCCAGCGCAGACACCACGACCGCCGCCGCGAACGTCAACTTCCGCACGAATCTCATCACGGCTCCTTCGTTGCACGGGGACAGACAGGCCGGCCCTGCCGCCCTCACGCCGTCCGATATGCTGAATGAATCCGGCCGCGGATGCAAATCCTGGACCCGGGCGAACGCCCTGTGCAAAAAAAGTCGCCCGGACGCGTGAGCAACCCACGCCGTCCGAGCGACTTACGTTTCTCATCCGGGGCCGGTTCGGGATCGACCGATGGACGGAACGTCCTGCGGCCGCACCCGCCGGGCATCCCCTTCGCTACGCCATCGACCTACACGCCCAGAGCTTGCAGCAGGCCCTTCTTCTTGGGTTCGCCGTCGGCGTGTGGCGTCGGGCCGCCTCCATGCTTGTTCGAGTCCTCCGTCCGCCGCGGGTTCTTGCCCGGCTGGCGGTTGGCCCCCACCACGCACTGGCCGGAAACCATGGCGCCTTCCGACATCTGGAGCCGGGCGACGTGCAGCTCGCCCTCGATCTGGGCCGTGGAGTCAATCGTCAGCTTGCCCGTGGCATGCACGTTCCCTTTAATGTTTCCCGCCACGATCACGTCGCAGGCCCGAATCTCGCCCTGCAGCACCGCGCCCTTGGCCACCAGCAGGCTGCCGCTCGTCTCGATGGCGCCCTCGAACTGCCCGAGCAGACGCACGTTGTCCTGGAACTTCATGTTCCCTTTGAATACCGCGTCCGTACCGATCGTCGTTGCGTAGTTGGTCGTGTTCCCTACCTGGTCTGCCATAACCGTCTTCTCCCGTAGCAAAACGCATTGGCACCGCGGCGGTCCGCCTGGCAAACCCACCGGCCCGTACGCTCGCGGCCTTATGATCCACCCGAATGTATCGGAGAGTTCTCGACGGCATGTGAGTAGCGAAACGCGGCTCTTCGTCTCGCAGGTTCCCGGACCTTCCGCCTCGTTGGCCCGGGCGGTAGACTCTGTCCCGTGCCGACGCCCGACGAGCGATTCATGACAGCCGCCCTGCGCGAGGCGCAGGCCGCCGCAGACGCGGACGAGGTGCCCGTGGGCGCCGTCGTCGTGAGCGAGGGCCGCATCATCGGCCGCGGACACAACCAGCGGCAGGCCCTCGTCGATCCCACCGCCCACGCCGAGATGCTCGCCATCACGGCCGCCGCCGCGCACCAGAATGATTGGCGGCTGTCCGGCTGCACGCTCTACGTGACGTTGGAGCCCTGCGCCATGTGCGCCGGGGCGATGGTGCTGGCACGCATCGACCGCGTCGTCTTCGGAACCAACGACCCCAAGGCCGGCGCCTGCGGAAGCGTGTTCACCATCCCCACCGATCCCCGTCTGAACCACCAGGTGGCCGTCACCTACGGAATCCTGGAAGCCGAGTGCGCCGACCTCCTCCGGACGTTCTTCGCCCGTCAGCGGACCCTGGGCAAAAAATGAACCTTTCGTCCGTTGTCGGCCCTGGGAGACTCACACCACGCCCCGTCATTCCGGCGTCGCAGAGGTCGTCTCCGGCGCCGGGGGCTCCGGCCGTGGTGCGGGATCCCAGCGGTGCATCGTGGCCAGCGCCAGAACCAGCGGAACCAGGACCAACACCACCAGAATCACCACGGCGATGGTCTTCGCCAGGGGGCCGCGCCGAGGCTGATAGATGCCGGTGAACGCTTCCGGCTCGGCCTCGCGGCGTTCTTTCGAGTTGTTCGGTTGACCGTCCATGACCGCGCGCTAACCCTACCCGCACCATTTCCGTCATGCAATCACGCCCGCCGCGCAGACCGGGAAGGGAGCTTTCCTTCCCCTTTCTCACACGCCGCCGTTGCCTTGTCTGTTCCGGATGGATACTCTATGCGGACCACCGGCCACCGGAACGGCCGTATGGTTTGACGACCTGGACACACCGGCCATGAAACTGACGGAAATTCTCACAAAAGACTGCATATGCGTTCCCCTGGATGCCCAGGACAAGACCCAGGCCATCACCGAACTGGTCCATCTGCTCGCCGAGAAAGGCCGCATCTCCCAGCGCGACGTGGTGCTTCGGGCGGTTCTGGACCGGGAGGCCACTCGCTCGACCGCCGTCGGACACGGCCTGGCCGTTCCCCACGGCAAGTGCGCCGGCAGTCCGAAGCTGGTCATGGCCGTCGGAAAGCCGTCTCAGCCCATCGACTTCGGCGGCAAGGACGGCGAGCCGGTCAACCTCATCGTGCTGGTCTGCAGCCCGCTGGACCAGACCGGACCGCATATTCAGGCCCTTGCCCGCATAGCCCGAATGATCCTCATCGAGAAATTCCGCCTCGCCATCGCCCACGCGCAAAACTCCGAAGACGTCTACCAGGCCATTTCGAGATTCGAGGTGTAGCGGTCGTCCCCCCAGCCGGGGCGGCGGGCCGACATTTGCTGGGGCTTTATTCCTCTCAGCCCCATCCAGATTCAGCCATTTGCGAACGTTGAGGTTAGGGGCCGAAGGCACCGAATCCAGCGGCCTGAGTTCACACAATCTGTTGAGAATTCACAGGCAAAGTGCATCCAGATGTTGTGGCTTGATGGGGCGTATACCGGAGAATACGCACTCTGTGGGTGATTCAAATCGTCGCTCTCAACTCCCTTCTTGGCCGTGAGTTACAATCATCGCTAATTTTTCGTGAATATTGGTTTGACGCCACCCTGATCTTGGGCTAATTATAACTTTGCCTACAAGATATTGTGGGTGCCAGTCCGATATACTCACTGATTGGACGATCCGCCGCAGTTCAAGCAAAACTGAACACAGGGGCTTGGTTTGGAACGCGCGGACAGGCGTGGCGAGCAGGTGAGTGGGCAATCAAGCGATGGCCGATTCAGGGCTCTGAGGCTGTCGAAACGATCGGCGCGGTTCGGGTTGCCGGTGGAAGGCGTGGACGGTGGTGAAGATGGCAGCGGTTTCCTCAATCTCATCTCTCGATGCGGTGCGCGGGGCGGCGGAAGGCCGGGTGAGCGGCAGTCTGTGCCTCACGCCCAACGCGGTTCGGGTGCTGGAGGCCCGGTACCTGAAAAAGGACGAAGGGGGTCGATGCACGGAGACGCCGGAGGCCCTGTTCCGGCGTGTGGCGTCGGCCGTGGCCGAGGCGGAGAGTCTGTACGATCCGGACCCGGCCAATCGCAGCGAGTGGGAGAATCGCTTCTACGAGCTGATGGCCAGTTGCCGTTTCATGCCCAACAGCCCGACGTTGATGAATGCGGGTCGGGAGATGGGCATGCTCAGCGCCTGTTTCGTCCTGCCCGTGGGCGACAGCATTGATGAGATCTTCGACTCCATCAAGCACACGGCCCTCATCCAGAAGGCGGGTGGCGGTACGGGCTTCGCGTTCGACCGTCTGCGCCCCACCGGCGACTACATCCGCAGTTCGGGCGGCACGACCAGCGGTCCGATCAGCTTCTGGCGGGCGTTCAGCGAAGCGACCAACGCCATTCAGCAGGGTGCGTTTCGCCGGGGGGCCAACATGGGGATGATGAACATTCATCACCCCGACATTCTCAAGTTTCTGCACGCCAAGCAGGACCTGAGTCAGTTCACGAACTACAACATCTCCGTGAAGGTCACGAATGCGTGGATGGAGAGCTTCCGCGCCGACTCGGACGGCGCGCACGTGGTCGCCAATCCCCGCACGGGGCAGGAGTACTGCATCCCCCGTGAAATCGACATCATCGGGTACTCCATTCATGACCTGATTCCCGTCGAAGAGGTCGGGCATGGGAGCCAGGACTGCTTCACGCGCCGCGACGTGTGGCAGATCATCATCCACAACGCCTGGCAGACGGGCGAGCCGGGGGTGGTGTTCATTGACCGCATTAACGAGCAGAACCCGACGCCGCACATCGGGCGCATGGAGGCGACCAACCCCTGCGGCGAGCAGCCCCTGCTGGACTACGAGGCCTGCAACCTGGGCAGCATCAACCTGGCCCGCTTCATCCTGCACGAGGGCACGGCCCAGGCCCGGGTGAACTGGGAGGCCCTGGGGGCCTCCGTGGACGAGTGCGTCCGTTTCCTGGACAACGTGATCGACGTCAACAATTACCCGCTGCCTCAGATCGATCAGATCTGCAAGGCCAACCGCAAGATCGGCCTGGGCATCATGGGCTTTGCCGACGCGTTGTACATGCTGGGCGTCGGCTACAACACGGACGAGGGGGTGGAGTGGGGCCGGACGTTCATGCGGTTCGTCAACGACCGCGCCCACGAGTACAGCTCACAGTTGGCGCTGGAGCGAGGAAGCTTCCCCAACTGGAAGGGAAGCACGTGGGACACGCGGCATCACCGCCCCATGCGCAACGCTTGCTGTACCACGGTGGCCCCGACCGGCACAATCAGCATCCTGGCCGCCTGCTCCTGCGGAATCGAGCCGCTGTTTGCCCTGGTCTTCCAGCGGAACGTGCTGAAGGAAGAGCGGCAGCGCAGCCGGCCGATGATTGAGGTGAATCCCGTTTTCGCGCAGGCGGTTCGTGCGCTGGGGCTGGAGAGTGAAGAGCGGATGGAACAGATTGCCCGTGAGGGCTCACTGGCCCATATCGAGGGTCTTCCCGACCCGCTTCGACGCGTCTTCGTCACGGCCCACGACATCAAGCCGGAATGGCACGTGCGGATGCAGGCCGCGTTCCAGGAACACTGCGACTCCTCGATTTCCAAGACCATCAACTTCCCCCAGGTGGCCACCGAGGCTGATGTGGAGACCATCTACCAGATGAGTTACGACCTCCGTTGCAAGGGGGTCACGGTGTATCGGGACGGCTGTCGCGGCGAACAGCCGATGGCGCTGAACAAGGAGGGGGGTCAGGGGCCGCCGCAGGCCGGCCCGGAACCCACGGCCACGGCTGACCCTTCGACCCTGGTTGTTCCCCGGGACATGCCCGAGGTGACGAGCAGTCTGCGGATGCGCCAGATGACGCCGTTCGGCAACATGCACGTTCACATCACCGTCGACCCCCGCACGGAGCGTGAGCTGGAGGTCTTCGCCCAGCTCGGCAAGGGTGGCGATCTGGCGTACAGCGATCTCGAGGCCATCTGCCGAATGATCAGTCTATGGCTGCGCTCGGGCGGCAGCCTGCAACACGTCATTCAGCAGTTGCAGGGCATCGGGTCCAGCCTTCAGGTGGCCACGAAGGACGGTCGGATCATGAGCCTGCCCGACGGGTTGGCCCGGGCGCTGATCAAGTATTCCTACGCCAAGACGCGATTCGGTCTCAAAGACCTCTTGCTGGGCCGCTACTCGCTGGATGACATGGGCGCCGCGCTGCGCGGTGAGGCCCCCATGGCCGAAACCGGCAAGGGCAACGGCAACGGCCAGGGGCACAACGGCGGGAACAAGCCGAACGGGAACGGCGAGAAGACCAAAGGGCTCCCGAGTCGGAATGCGCGCCACGGTGAGACGACCGCCGCAGCCCCGTCCGCGGGGCTGCGGCCGAGCCCGCGTCTGAATCAGGAAGAGCTCTTCAAGACCGTTTGCCCCGTGTGCGGCGGCCTCATTCGGTACGCCGAGGGGTGCCGGCGTTGCGCCAACGACACCTGTGGCTGGGCGCAGTGCTGACCCGCCTGGTGTAAAAATGGGTAGGAATTTGCCCCGCAAAATGGGGCCTCAGAACAAATCTGGGCTATCGGACGTATATAATCTTGTGGAGGAGGTAAGAAAGCCGCTTCCGAACGCCGATATGATGATTGACAGGCGTTGGAATTCAAGTATTGTTCCCCGCCTGTCCGAGATAAAGGACGGATTCATACGGAGGGTTCTGCCGGCGCGGGATGGGACGCTGAAACCGGCTTCTTTCCCCTCCGGAAAGCACCGTCGACGCCTTCGGGCTCGCGGTGCTTTCTTTATGGGCGGCCAGATCGCAGATGGGCCGGGCAGGGCCAGGTGTCACGCCGGCGGAGACGATGGCCGCAGGGGAGGCACCAGGACGAACGGAACCTGTCACGGGGCGAAGACAGCCTGGAACGTGGCGAAGTCGGCCAGGTCCACATCCGCGTCCCGATCCAGGTCGGGGCCGGGCGGAATCGTGCCGGGGCAATCGCCCGGGGGGCAGGGCTGCCCGGGGCCGGACAGACACGCGGCGAACGCCAGGTAGTCCTCGATGTCCACGTCCCGGTCGCCGTCGATGTCCCCCAGGATCGGCCCGGGGGCGGGTTCGCTGCTGTTGCCCACGAATGCGCGGTAGAGGGCCAGCCAGATCTGGTAGTCCGACAAGGTCACGCGGTTGTCACCGTCCAGATCGCAGTCCGGGTTGTACTGGGGATCACCGGGGGTGCGGCCGAAGGACGACAGCAGGATGGCGTAGTCATCCGCGTCCAGATCGCCGTCATCGTCGAAGTCGCCGATGAGTTCGCACTCGTCCGGACGGCCGTTGCCGTTGACGTCGAGGCTTCGGCCGGACGCCACGTCACACGCGTCGGGCACGCCATTCGTGTTGCAGTCAAACTCCGTTCCGGTGATTGCACCGCTGACCACCAGTGCGAAACCCTGGGTGGCCTGATTCACCGCGGTCGCGCGCACGATAAGGCCATACGTGCCGGGGTCCGGCAGCGTCAGATGCACCTGCTCCACGTTGTTGAGGGTGTCGAACGCACCGCCGGACACGGACACGCCACCGGCGAAGACGTTCCCCTTATACTCGGTGCAGTCGGGGCCGGTGACCAGCAGGTCGAGGTTGTTCACGGCGGCCGGATTCGCGCCGAGCGCAGCCGGGTAGTCGGTCCAGGCCAGGGTGATCCGCAGGGGGGCCGAGTCACTGACCACGTCCAGAGCGAAGGAGACCTCGTCGCCCGTGGAAAGGCCCTCGGCATTGCGAAGATCGTAGACAAACAGATTGGCCGTGTCACCGGGAAAGTGCAGCGTCTGGTCCAGCAGCAGTCGGCCCCATCCTTCCTGGTTGCTGGGATACCCGGCGATGCCGGTCATGTCCACCGCCGCGTTCAGCAGGGTCGCTTTGAGCAATGCCCCGCTGGGTACGAACGCGTCCTCGGGCACGGGCGAGCCGGTGGGGTAGAACCCTTCCGTGTAGTACTGCCGGACGAGCAGACCCGCTCCGGCGATGACCGGGCAGGCCATGGACGTGCCCGTCGAGGTCCGCACCCCGCACGCCGTGCTGGCCGACGCCGACCAGGTGCCGCATCCCGGAGCGAAGATTTCCGGCTTGCGGCGACCGTCGATTGTCGGCCCGGCCCCGCCGCGGCAGAAATGGTCCTGAAGCGGGGTGTCCTGCGAGGCGCCGACGGCCAGCAGGTTCTTGGCATTCTCCGGCGACTGCAGGGACGTCAGGTTGGTCACCGCGAAGACGATCAGGTCGTCCTCGTAGTCCCACATGAACTGGTCGAGCTGCTGGCAGCGAAGCGTGTACGCGGTGAACCCGTCGTCCCCCCAACTGTTGCTGTGTACGCGGGCGCCGTCGTTGTGCGCGGTTTCGAAGACGGCGTAGGTCAGCGATGGATTCACAAAGACCGTGTAGTAGTCCGTAAAGGCGATCCGGGCGGCGTAGGCAATTCCATCATACGTGTCCGCGGTGCCGTACGGCGGCGCGTCGCCGACAAAGGTGCCCGCCGTGTGCGTTCCGTGAGCACTCGTTCCCGGCGTGCCGTGATATGAAATGACCTTGCGATGGTCCGGTCCCGCCACGGGGAAGAGCGGATCCTCGAAGGCGCAGTGGTCCAGCTTGAACGGTCCGTCGATCAGGCCGCCGATCTGGCCCTCGCCGTGCAGTCCGTTTGCCCAAACGGGCGTCTGCCCGACGCCGCCGACAAGCACGTTTGACTGGACGATCCATGCATTGGTGTTGTTGCGGAGGGTGGCTTCCGGGGCCTCCTCGACGTATCGAACTCCCTCGAGGGCGGCCAGATCGGCGGCACGTCCGGCCGGCATCCGCACTTCCAGAATGTCGCGACCGGCGACGCGGTGCGATACCAGCACCTCGGCGCCCTGCGCCGCCATCGCCCGCCCGGCCAACGCCGGATCCGCATCATCCAGGAGCACCACAACCAGGTGCTCAAATCCGCGGGCGGCCAGGTCCCGTCGAGGTGCTGTAGCGAAGTCCACCGATCCGATGCCGGGGGCCAGCTTCCGGGCGGCCGGAAGCTCGCTCGCCGAGCGGACGAAATCCAATGCCGCCGTCTGGGCTTCACGTCCGGTCGGCATGCGTGCCACGTAGGCGTTGTCCGGGAGATACTCGACAAGTCGGACGCCCGTCCGAGCCAGTGTCTCGCGCTGCGCCGTCGTGAGAGGCGCGTCCAGTTCGAGAACGTAGACGGGGTCTGCCGGCGACACGGGCCGGAAGTCCATGTCCGATCCGGACGCCGGCGCGGCCGGCAGCCGGAACGCGCACGCCAGCAGAGCGGCACACCCGAACAGAATACAACGCGACCCCACGCGCAGAACGCTCCTCCCCGGAATGGACGTATCCCCAGCGCGACTTACCTCAGAGACAAGCCGTTGCCTCATCCCAACGCAACCGGATTCTTCAGCAACCACAGGAAGATGAGAACGCCGGTTGGGTCCGAGAACGCCGAGATCCTCGTCGCTCTCCTGCCGTCCAATGGTACGCAGCAGCCCCCCCGGATTCAACGCGGTGCGCGCCGGCCGGGCCGACTCGCTTCACTGGCGGAACAGGTCCGATATCCGCAGGTGAACGGGCTGAGTCTCGGCCGCATTTCGCGGTCCGTCCGCCAGTGACACGAAGAGTTCACCACGGTTTGGCAGAAAGACGACCGTGTGCAGAGTGCCCGAAACCGCCACGGCCTTCATGGCTTCACGGGCCTCGGCGACGTCGACCTTTGCGGTTGCGGGGCGGGGAGTCGTAAAGTGCTTGAGGAACGTGTCATACCGATCGCAGGGCGTTGGCGTGGCCCGCGTGCGGAAGTGATTCGTGCAGAGCAGGGCCTGCATGAGAATCGGGTGGTTCGCGTCGGCCGCCCGACGGAGCGTCACGCCCTCGTCACGATCGCGGTTCCCGTCGTACTCGAAGACGATGGCCGGGTCCGCCTGGCCGCGGAATGGAACGCTCAAATGGAAGTTGCTGGCGGTCAGCGTGGGGGCGTCGCGAAGCACGCGGGTCACCACGTCCGTGGCGGCCGCAGCCCGCGCCTGCTCGACGGCCTCCCGCAGGGCGATCGACCGGGGCACGCATTTGCCCTTGTCCGAGGGTGCCGCCCCGTTCGTGGAATCGTGCATACTCAGCGTTACACCCTCTTCGTTCATGGCGGTGTACGCTCCGATCAATCCCGGCCAGGCCATCGTCAGCCACGAGAGCCGGCCCGGCCCCGGCCGCAGGTGGACGATCATGAGTTGGCTGGAGGGCAGGCCGGGGATGGCGAAGTAGTCCAGGTTCCGTCCGGTGATGGTTTCTCCGTTCCCGGTAAGCGTTCCCCACGCCGAGAAGCTGGAACAGCCCACGCGAATCCAGTCGGCAAATGAGTTCATCGCTTCCAGGTCCGCCCGGGACAGGTCCCGGCCGATGGCGTCGATGCGAAGGCCCCTCCCGGCACGGGCGGCACGGATGCCCTGGAGCATGGCCTCCAGCTCGGCCGTCTGGCGATCCGTGAGCGTAAAGCGCTCGGCCGCGACGGGAAGGATTTGCCGATCCCAGGCCGCGGGGTCGGGCAGCACAGACTTCGACGACAGCACGCCGTTCAGCAAGGCGAGAATGTCGTCCGCCAGCAGGAACCCGTGGGCGTACCCGCGCTGGAAGTCGTCGCCCCAGACCCGCAGGATGCGGAGCCCGTCTACGGTTTCGAGTTTCCCGCTGACTTGATGGACGGCCGGATCGGCTACAGTGGCACTGCAAAAAGCCAGAATCAGTGGGAGACCGGTCGCCATCTTCGCTAACGAACGGGACTTGCGAATCGTCCTCATGGTAAGCCCTCCAGGTTGATGGATGGGATGATACGCGGCCGGACGGAGCGGGCAACGGGTTGGGGCGGAATTTCCTTGACCCCCGGAGGCGAATGAGCACAATTGCCGGGCTTCATGGACCACACGGGCAATTCCGGGGGTTTCTGACGCAGGAGAAGAGCCGGATGGTACGACGTTGGTTGGCGGTGTTGACGGTAGGCGTGCTGCTCGCGGGGGGGGCTCCCCTGTGGGCCGACGAGGATTTCGTGGAGGTTACGGTTCGGGGCGAGGGCATCAGCAAGGACGCGGCGCGCAAGGATGCCTTGCGAAAGGCCCTGGAAGAGGGGGGCAAGGCGGAGATTTCGTCCCATTCCCAGGCGGAGAACTTCGTTCTGGTGCGGGACACCATTTACGCGAGGTCGGAAGGCATCGTTACGGACTACAAGGTGCTTGAAGAAGGCGAAGGAATGGGGGGCACCTTCCTCTGTCGGATCCGGGCCCGGGTGAGCAAGTCGGCCATTGCCAGCACGTGGGGGGAGGTGCAGAACGTTCTGGATCAGATCGGGCGTCCGGGGATCATGGTGCTGATTACGGAGAAGATCGACGGCGTGGTGGACAACAGCAGCATCCTGGAGTCCAAGATCGAGGAGCGTTTGGTCAAGGCGGGGTTTGACGTCTACGCGGGCGAGCAGGTGCGGGCCATCGCGAAGAAGGAAGCGGATGACGCGGCGGCGGAAGACAACGTGGCCAAGATGCAGGCCATCGCCAAGGATTTTGGCACACACATCTTCATTTCAGGCGCGGCCAATGCAAACGCAGCGGGTGTAAGAGACCTCTATGGCGAGCCGGTGGCCATGTACAACGGGGACTGTGTGGTCAAGATGTACTACACGGACACCGGGCGGCTGCTGGCCAGCGAGTCGTTGCCCCAGTGGCGCGGGGGGGCTCGCGGCATCAGCATGCACAGCCCCCAGGCGGGCAAGCAGGCGCTCTTCAGTGCGGGAGAAACCATTGTTGCGAAGGTGTACGAAACGGTGATGCTGCAGTGGGCCACCCAGATTTCGGCGGGTGGAGAGATTCAGATTGAGGTCGAAGGGCTGTCGGCCGCGGAGGCGATCCGGCTGAAGAAGAAGCTGGAAGAGATCGCCGGCATCGAACGGGTGAACTACAAGTTCACCAAGGGCATCGCGTCGTATCGCATTTTGGCGAAGATGAACGCAGAAGGGCTGGCGGAGCAGTTGGTGGAAGGCGAATGGGCGGAGATTCTGGAGATCGTCGACATCAAGTTGAATCGGATCCAGGCGAAGAAGCCGGGGACGTAAACGGTTGACGCACCCCCCACCGGCTTCGCAGAGAACGTACGGTTCCCGGCTCGTTTCACCAGGGCCGGGGACCGTTTTGCGTTGTGGATTCGAACGCCGCCGGGACCGAGCCGCGTCGGCGGTGTCACGCGCCGAATTGTTGGTGCCAGGATCGATGGACGTCGCGGATGGGGCCTTCGAGCCGGCCCCGAAGCGAGCCGGGAAGGTGCGGCAGGATGTGAAGGATCAGTGACTGGATGCGGGTGGGAGGGAATCGCTTCAGGTGCTCGGCCACCTCCGCTTCGCTGACCTCTTCGCGCCCCCCGGCGGCGGCCACCAGCAGCCGGAAGGCCTGCCGCTGCGCGAATTGGCGGTACGTGCGCGCTCGCTCCGGGTGCTCCCCCAGACCGTCCGCGATCTTGGCCATGCTCATCAGCATGTAGTGTGCGCGAAGGCCGTTCTTGGAAAGGCTGTTCTCAACATCGGCGTAATAGCGGTAACAGACTTCGGGTACGTATCCGATGGCCGCGTTTCGCAGGGCCAGACGCGCCCAGAGATCGGCATCCTCGGGTCCATGCAGCGTGGCATCAAAGCCCCCTGCGCCGCGAAGGGTGTCTGCATCCACGAGCATCCCGCCGGTGTGCAGGAAGACGCCCAGTTCCGCCGCCGCAAAGTAATCGGGGAAGAAGCCGTGCTCGTGAAACACCCGTCGCGCCCGTCGCGCCAGCGGATTGGCCTTCCTCTGCGTGCCGCGGACCACCTCGCCTTCACATGCACACCACCGAAGGTTCGGGTACGCCCGCAGGACCGCCATCTGCCGTTCGTTCTTCCAGGGATACCACTCGTCGTCCGCGTCCAGAAAGGCCACCCAGCGCCCGCGCACCTCATGAATGCCGCGGTTGCGGGCGGCGGCCACGCCGGCATTGGACTGGTGGAGGTACCGCACCGCCGGGCCGTACGATCGAGCCACCGCCGCCGTGCCGTCCGTCGACCCGTCGTTCACGACCACGACCTCCCGAACGCGTTCCGTCTGCGCCAGAACGCTGTCCACGGCTCTTGAGAGAAACGCGGCTGCGTTATAAGCCGGTATGACGACACTCACCGTCATTGGGATTGTGGACCTCTCCGCGGTGTGCCATTTCCCCATGCCAATGCCCGAATCGGCTGGCGCGAACCCCCCTCCGGGCGTACGTTCTGAAGTGCCGTGACCTCCGGAAACACCGGCCCCCCGCGGGAGAGTCTTACCCGCTCGCCGGCTGAGGTCAAACCTCCGGCAGAGGCCGTCTCCGTCTTCCCGGCGTCCCCCCTCGCGGACGCCACGCCTTATCTCTTGCCCGACAGAAGGTTACGAGCGTTCCTCATCCATCGCCAGATCCACGGCACATCGAGCCTGCTTCGCGTCCGCGTTTCACACTGCGGTGACTCGCGCCCGGCGGCTTCGCGAGGATTGGCGGTCTGGCGGGCTCGTGTGTACACTCACGGCGGCTGTGTGGGTCGTCCGGCGCAACGACGCACTCGCCGCCACCAACGTGCGTGTTTCATCAGGCGTACGGCCGTGGCCGGGCATCTGCCTCGGCCGGGCCCAACGGAGGTTTCGGAATGCCCGATCTTCTGCGGCCGCGAATCTGCGCGGCCTGTTGCGCTGCCGCCATTCTGCTGGTGTTCGCCGGCCGGACATCCGCCCAGACCAGCCAGCCGACGGCGCCGCCCGCGCCCACGACACAACCGGTCGCACCGTCGTACGACCTTCTGACGACCCCGCAGTTGACCGGAAGCTGGTTCGGCCTGCGGCCGCGATTGGAGGAGATGGGCATCTCGATCAACGTGGTGCAGACGACGGCGTTTCAGCAGAACGTCCGCGGGGGCCTGAACACGCATCACGCTCACGACTTCTCCGGCGACCTGCGGTTGAATCTGACATTCGATCTGGATCGCATGGGCCTGCTGGACGGCGGGCTCGTCTTCATTCGGCTGAAGGAGACGTTCAACGAAGGCGTGAAGGCCGACGTGGGCAGCCTGAGCCGGACGGCCTTCGTGCTGGACGAGGGAGACGAGTCCATCGTGGTGGACAAATGGTGGTACCGCCAGTTCCTGCTCGACAAGAAGATCGAGATCCGCGTCGGCAAGCTGCTGACCCCGGTGGACCTGCTCGACAACGCGGTGTATGCCCGCAACCCCTGGAGCCAGTTCCTCAACTCGACTCTGAGCCTCAATCCCACGGTGCCGCACACGAAGACGCTGGGCGCCTACCTGCGCGTTCAGCCGGTGGACTGGTTCCACTTCCACATGGTCGGGGCCGACGCGTACATGCGGCAGACCCGGACCGGCTTTGACACAACGTTCCACGGCAAGGCCGAGTTCAACGGGATCTGGGAAGGGGTGCTCACGCCCCGGTTTTCCTCCGCGAACGGAGACCTGCCGGGCAACTATCGGTTCGGCTGGTGGTATTCCGGCCGGGTGAAGACGCGGTTCATCGATGACCTTGGGGGCCTGCGTGCGGTCCAGACCAACCGCGGCGACCAGGGCGGTTACCTCTCCTTTGACCAGCTTGTCTGGAAGGAGAACGCCGACGCCAAGGACACCCAGGGCATCGGGTTATTCCTGCGATATGGCTTTGCCGACCGGCGCTTCAACCGAATCCAGCACTTCTGGTCTTTCGGCGGGCAGTACGAGGGCATCCTCCCCGGGCGTGATCGCGACGTGCTGGCGTTCGGCGTGGCGCAGAGCATCCTGTCCAGCCAGTATCGGCACAACGTGGACGCCCGAGCCGACCGTGAAACCGTGTACGAGTTGTACTACCGGATTCAGGTCACTCCGTGGTGTGAGATCACGCCGGACATCCAGTTCATTACGCAGCCCGGCGGTTTGAAGGACGCTCGCGACGCGCTGGTGGGCGGCGTTCGCGTCCTGATCAATCTGTAGGCCGACCGCCGGACTCAACCGTAGGTGCATTCGCGGGCGGCCTCGGCGTACCAGGCGAGGTTCTCCGGCGGCGTGTCGAAGAAGTGGTCGCTGGGGGAAAGGATGTAGCCTCCGTCCGGCCCCAGGGCTTCGAAGAGGCGGAAGACCTCCGCCCGGATGTCCTCCCGTTCACCGCAGTCGAGCACCTGGAACTGGTTCACCCCGCCGATGAGGCAGACCTGCCCGCCGATCCGCTGCTTGATCTCCGCGTGGCGGGCGTCCCCGCCCATGCCAGGTGGGGTGAGCGTCTCGCTGGCATCGCAGCCGTTGGCCACGATCAGGTCCAGGATGGGCATCATCCCGCCGCACGTGTGATACACGGCGGGCAGACCGACGGCGTGGATCGCGTCGTGCTGCTGCCGATCGTAGGGAAGGCAGAATTCCTTGTGCAGGGCCGGCGAAATGCACGTGCTGGACGCCGCGCCCCCGCCGGTCTCGATCAGGTCGTATCGGGCGCCGGCCAGGGATTCCTCGATGAAACGCAGCTTCTTCGCCTGAAGCACGGACAGCAACCGGTGGACCCACTCCGGATCGTCGCAGGTCGCCAGGATCAACGGCTCCAGGCCGAACAGCTCGCAGGCGTCCTGCCAGCAGCCGCCCTGATTGCCGAACACAAACCCCCTCACAATGCCATCGTCGTCCACGCGGTCGTACTCGCGGGTCAGGGCGTCGCGGTCCAGCCGCGGCACCGGCATGTACCGCTCGATCCGGTCCACGTCGTCCGGACCCTTGACCATGTGTTCCACAATCCACTGCGTTACCGGGTTTGACTCGACAGCGTAGGTAAGCGTGCCTTCCGGCGTGTGGACCGTCACGTGGTGGCGCGACCGACCCTGACCCAGATCGGTCGTCTTCGTTTCCGGCCGCCAATCCGGGGACTCGTCGGGCAGCATCGGAGCGCAGGTGATCGAGGCGTCCAGCCCGAAGCGGCGGAACGCGGCCAGCGCGTCCATGCCGTCCAGGTACCGGCGCAGGTGGTAGTCCTGCCATTGATGAACGGTGGCGGGCAGGCGGTCCGGCACCTCGCGATGTAGCGCTCGGATCATGCGTTCTTTCGAGGTCATCGACATGCCATCCTCCCGGGGCTTTGCACAGACGCGGGTTTCAGGGCTCGTTCGCGGCGCGGGTCGTGGTCAGGGGGGCTGGTGCGCGCGCCAGGACAGGCACGGCCGTCTCGAGCGGCAGCACAGGGCACGACTCGGTGTCCGGGCAGGCTGCCGTGCGGGCCCGCTCGATCGCCCGCAGACACCAATCACGCTCCTCCGGCTGGGTCGTGGGATCCAGCGAATCCGCCCATTGCCGCAGTATCCCCGTTCGGACCGCGACCGCGGCCCGGCGCGCGTCCGCCGCGTCTCCCACCGCCGGAAACCACTCGTCGCACTTGTCTTCGATCTGAAGGAGCAGAGTGCAGGCCGCAGCGTGCCCGCCTCGATCCGCGATCGATCGGACGCGCAGCAGACGACCGTAGAAGTCAAACCGCGGGCCCTCCGCGGACAGCCCGGCCAGGGGCTCGGGCAGCAGGGCAAGGACCCGGTCGTGACGGCCTAGCCGGCGGAAGAGGGCTGCCCGCCAGAGCCGGGCCGCATTGGCCACATCGGCCCGATCCTCCTCCAGGAGGACCGCCAACTGAATGGCGGCGTCGTCACGCTCCGCCGCGTCCGACTCATCTTCTCCGCCCGCGAAAACGACTTCGATTGCGTGGGTAAACGCTTCCAGTGCGTCGATATCGTCTTGGCGAGGCCTGCCCACCGCCGCCGGATCCCCGGCACCGGCCTTCGATTCGGCGAGCAGCCGCCGGGCCTGGCGAACCCCGTCCAGTACGTGTTCGCTGTCGCCGGGGACGGCCAGACCCAGGAACCAGCGCGAGACGGCCGGCTCGATCTGCCGAGCCAGAAGGTCATTGGCGCGGGCCAGGGAATCCGCCGGCCCCGCGGGACGGGTGGTTGACCCGGCTGGTTGCGTCAGCGAGGGGGTGGGCTCCCGGATCACCCAGGCGGGCCGGTCCGCGGACGGCTGCGACGCCCCTGCGGCAGACGAGTCGGCGACCCCGCCGCCGGCACAGCCCAGCCAGGCCAAGACAAACGCCGCGAACCGCATCGGTATCCTCCCTTCCGACAAGCGCCGAGCCCCGTTCCGGCAGGCGCGGCGATCCGGTTGACAGTCGCGTTCCGAAGGATACGGCCGGTCGGCGGCAAACGTCAACGGATGAGGGTTGGGCGGTCGGCCATTCGTGTGACGATTGACGGCATCGTCTGGAAGGCATAGACTCCTGTGTTGATGGTCTGCCGCACTTCGTAACTTACCCGTTGCGGCAGACTTACTACGTCATGCCCCGTCTGCGGCAGGCATGCTGCGGACGGCCTGCCCGGTGGATTTGCTCCGGCCCGCCCCGGCGGAAACCAGGAGGTCCGCGGCCGATGTCTTCCGAACGCGATGCTGCATCCCCCGTTGCCGTGGCGGACAGTCCCGCGTCACAAGGCGCGGCTGCGTCTGCGGCGTCCGAGTTGAATCTGCAGACCGAGGAGCATTCGGGCGAATTGAGCGGCACGGCCATCCTGCTGGCCTGGGTTGTTTCTGTGCTCGGCCATGTCCTCCTGTTTGTGGCGATGTTCGCCGTGCCCTGGCTGACCGGCATGGTAAAGCTGCCCGAGGACCTGCCCATCCCGCGGACCGACCTGACGCCGGTTCAGCCGCAGGTGGAGATCAGCCGGGAGCCGGAGTTCGCCACCGCAGACGACAGCGCGATGGAAGAACTGGTCCTGATGGAGCCCCAGCGGTTCGAGCTGATGTCGGACACCCCGACGGGGGAACACACCGATTTGGCGATTCTGGGCGTGGGGACGGGGGGTGGTGACCTCTCGCGGGTCGGTTTGGGCGGCGGCACGGTGCAGACCGGCCCCACGTTTTTCGGCCTGGGTGGCAAAGCCCGCGAAGCGCGGCGAATCGTATACGTCGTGGATTGCTCCGGGTCCATGCTCGAGTTGATGGAGAGCGTCAAGACCGAGCTGAAACGCTCGTTGAAGGGCCTGCGACGCAGCCAGCGGTTCCACGTGATCTTCTACAACGATGGGCCGCCCATTGAGAATCCGCCGAAGAAGCTCGTCATCGCCACGGCGGTGAACAAGGAGGCGGCCTTCGAGTTCATTGACAAGAACGTGCAGGCGGGGGGCGGCACCGAACCGATTCCGGCCGTGCGTCAGGCGTTCTCGATCAAGCCGGACCTGGTGTACTTTCTGTCCGACGGAGAGATTCCCTCGGGCGACGTCCTCCTGCGGCTGATCAACGAAGAGTTGAATGCCGACCGGGCGGTCCGCATATTCACGATTGCCTACGTCAACCCGGCGGGCGCCGAGCTTCTGGAGAAGATTGCCCGCGAGAACCGCGGAGAGTTCCGGTATGTGTCCGAGCACGACCTGTTCAAGTAGAGTCTGTGCCGCAGCCGCCGGTTGGCTGCTGGCGGCGTGGCTTGCGGCCGTGCCGGCCCGTGCCGACCAGGTTCTGGCCGGCCCGGACAACTTCCCGCGCGGTCGTGTCATCGGCTTTGCCGGCGGCGTCCTGCGGTTTCTGACGCCCGACGGCGTTACGCACCGCATCTCGATCGCTCGGATCGATCAGGTGGTGGTGGACAATTTCGCCTGGGCCAAGGATTTCAACGCGGCGGAAGGATATCTGGCCCGCCAGGAACCCGGTTCGGCGGCCGTGCGGTACGAACGGGCCTTGCGGGTGGCCGGGGACTTCTGGCCGGACTTGATTCGGCTGCGACTGCTTCAGGCCCGTGACCGGGCGGGCCATTTCAACGAGGCGGTAGTGCAGTTTCTGCACGTGGCGGCAGCCATGCCCGACACGGCTCTCGGCCTGGTCCCGACGTGTATCCCGGACACTCCCGGCGACCGGACGCGGCGTGCCCTGGAGCGGCTGGACGAGGCCCTGCGGCGTCAGGTCGGCAAGCCGGCGGAGGCGCCGTTGCAGGTGTTCCGATTCGCGATTCTGGAGAAGGTGGAGCCGGACCGGGCGGCGGAGCTGGCGCGGGTCGTCGTGCGGCTGACCGCACCGGAGAGCGAGTTCGGCGGACGGGACGCGCTGCGCTCGGTTCAGGTCCGTGCTCTCCAGCGTCTGCAGCAGCAGGGTCGGAGTGCGGATGTGGTGGCGGGCGTTGACCGATTGCTGGCCGACGCCCCGGAAGCAATCGTGCCCGACCTTCTCCTGCTGAAGGGACGGTCGTTGTACACGTCCGCCCTGGAGTCCGGGTCGGCGGAGGAGTTCAAGCAGGCGGGCCTGGCGTTCATGCGGGTGGCGATTCACTACCCCAGCGACGCCCGGGCGGGCGACGCTCTGTTGTGGGCCGCCCGCGTGCATGAGAGAATTCAGCGGCCGGCCCAGGCGGTCCAACTGCTGCGGGAATGTCTGGCTCGCGAGAACGTGAGCAGCGGCACCCGGTCCGACGCCCAGACGCTGCTGCGGCAATTGACGGGATGACGGCCAGGGCGGGTGCGCGGCGTGCGGGCCCCGAAATTCCGAGCGGTCAGAAGCAAGGATCAGGCAGCCATGCAAAGAAAGGCACTCTTGTGAGACACGCAGCGTTTTGGGCGGCGACGGTCGGGGTGGCGGTGATCTTCTGTGCAACCACGGCGTGGGCGCAACCGGCGGAGGGGGCGTCCTCCGCGGAGCCGGTCGGCACGGCCGGCAAACTCTTCGATCATTTTGTGGTCAAGGGCGGCGCAATCACCTGGTTCATTCTCATCCCGCTGTCCGTGACCATGCTGGCCCTGGTGATTGAACACAGCGTTTCCATTCGCCGGAAAACGCTGATCCCCGCGGAGACCGTCCGGCCCCTGCAGGAGCATCTGAAGGCCAGGCATTACGTCGATGCGGTCAAGCTGGCCGCGGGCGATCCGAGCATGTTGGGCTACGTGGTGCAGACGGCCATGAACGAGGCCACGTACGGCTTTGCCGCCATGGAGCGGGCCATCGAGGAGGCCATCGAGGAGCGGGCGGCCCGGCTCTACCGCAAGATCGAGTACCTCAACGTCATCGGCAGCGTCAGCCCGATGATCGGGCTGTTCGGAACAGTGTACGGGCTCATCCGCGTGTTCGCGACCATCAGCGCCGCGGGCGGCATTCCGGAGCCGGCCCGCATGGCGGACGACATTTCGATTGCCCTGGTCACGACCTTCTGGGGTCTGCTGGTCGCGATCCCCGCCCTGAGCGTGTTTGCACTGTTCCGCAATCGGATTGAACTGCTGTCGGCGGAATGCGCGTTGACCTGTGAACGCCTGCTGGCCTGCCTGCGCCCGGGTTACGTGGAGCCCGCCGCGGCTTCGGGTCGGCCGGCCGCCGGCTGAAAGGAGGTCGGGTGGCTCTCCGTCGCGTGCCAGCCTGGAAACGTCGTCCCGTCGGCTTCAACATGACGCCGATGATCGACGTGGTGTTCCTGCTGATCATCTTTTTCATGGTGGTCAGCAAGTTCGCGTCGGCGGAACACGTGCCGATGGAGCTGCCGCAGCCGGAGCGCAGCCAGGCTCGCCAGGTGAAGCTTCGCGACCGCGTGATCATCAACTGCCAGGCCGCGGAGACGCCCGCGGGCCCGCAGGTGCTGTACCGCGTGGGGCCGAACCCGCCGGAAGTGCTGGAGCAGATATCGAGCCGGCTGGCCCGGGCCCAGGCCGCCGCCCGGGCCGAGGGGCGCGAGCTGATCGTGGTTCTGCGGGCGGACCGCCGGCTGCCGTTCGCGGAGGTGCGAGCCGCGCTGGAAGTGGTCCGCGAAAACGAGATCGAGCAGTTGCGCCTGGTCGCCCTGGTGGGCGAAGGAGAGTAACGCGTGGGGCAGGCCGATTCCGGAAACTCGAAGCCCGCGCCGGCGCCGGTGAACGCTCCGCGCCGGGCATTGCGCCCGTCGCGCAGGGCGTCCGAGCCCCGGATGTCCCTGAACCTGGCCCCGATGATCGACGTGACGTTTCTGCTGCTGATTTTCTTCCTGCTGACCACGACGTTTCAGCGGGCGGAGGGCGTGCTGGGCGCGAATCTTCCACACGACCGCGGCCGGCCTGCTGTCTCGCTGCCCATCAGCCCGATCGTGGTCCGCGTGGCGAGCACGGGGCCGGCTGCCTCGGATTTCGCCCTGCGGATCGATGATTTTGCGGCCCAGCCGGTTTCGTTCAGCGAATTGAGCGGGTTCCTGGTCGACATCCGGCAAAACGAAGGGTTTGATGTGGATACGCCTGTCGTCATCGTGGCCGGCGCGGACACGCCGTGGGAGCTGGTGGTCGAATGCTGGAATGCCGCCGTCCGGGCCCGGTGCCGGAACATCGCCTTCGGCGGGGAGGGTCGATGAATGGACCCGCACGGACAGGGGCGAGATGCTGCCGGGCAACGGGGACGTGTCCGGAAGCCGCATCCGGGCGCCGTTGCTTCCTGGTGGCTCGTGTGCCTGTTGGCGCTTCCTGCGGCAGGGCAGGATGCGGAGTCCGGACGTTTCAATGACGACGTGTTTCGACGGGGGCTGAAAGACCGCGGTCTGACCGATCTGCTCGAGTTCCACCTGGGCCTGCAGGAATCCTCCAACTCGGTGGAGGGCTTGTTGCTTCAGCGCGAGTTGAAGCTGGCCCAGGCCGCCGACGAAACCCGTTCGGAAGACGAGCGGGTCGAGGCGATGAAGGCCGCCGACGAGGTCCTTCTTCATCTCATCCGCCAATGGACGAACGATCGGCGGGTTTTGGAGTGGCGTCTGGAGTTCATCCGCTCGCTCGTCTACCAACGGGCCGAGCCGCACTACCTCCGCATCCTCTACGACCTGGGCCGGCCGGAAGACCACGAGCGTGTGCTGCAACTGGTGGGCCGCGCCATCGAGGAAATCGGATACCTGAACCAGGGCATCGAGAAGGAGTCCGCCCGGATCAACGAGCTGACGGCCCGCGAGTTCGACCGGCTGGAGGCGGATGGATACGTGGACCAGATCGAGCGGATGCGCCCGCAGTCGGATTACATCCGCTGGTGGGCCACGTTCTACCGGGCCCTGGCCCGACCGCCCCATTACCCGCTCCGTACGCCGGAACTGAAAGGGCTGCTCGATGAGCTGCGCCAGCCGGACGGACCCCTGGACACCCCGCACGACACGTCACACGTGCAGGCCCAGTCCCTGCTGCTGGCCGGCATGACCTGCCGCCTCCTGGCCGATCCGGCCGGCGCCCTGACGTACCTCAACAGCGCCCTGGCCACGCTCAACGGCCTGCCCGACGCCGGCGAACGGGAGAACCTGCAATGGGTGGCGACCCTGGCGATGGTGGAGCGAGTCCGCGCGCTGCGGGACGGCCGGCAGTATGACGAAGCGATCACCGGCGTGGAGGCGTTCCGACGCCACGTTGAGGTGACGGCTTCGGGGGACTTTCGCCTGCGATTGCTGGTGGCCCTGCTGGAGCGCAGCGTGTGGCAGGCCCGCGCGGCGCAGGACAGGATCGACGGGCGGCCCGAACAGTCCGGGCAGCAACGCCGGCGGGCGACGCAGGCCCTCCAGGAACTGGCGGAGGAGAACAGCGCGTATCGCGACGCGGTGTATGACGCCCTCTTTCACGACATCCGTCGGGACGAGGACGTGCTGGCTCTCTCGCCGTTGGAGCAGTGCGCCCTGCTGGCCGGATTGCTGCGGCAGGCCGCCGAGTTGGGCGCCGCGGGGCGATCGGGTCAGCCGGCCGGCGCCCGGGCCGCGTCCGAGCGTGCGGAGCGACGAGCGGCCGTTCTGGACCGGGCCATGCGGTTGGCTTATCTGCTTCTGGGCCCGGAGGTCAACCTTCCGGAGCCGCACCGGGCGGAAGTGTTGTTTAACCTGGCCGCCGCGCACTACGAGCGTGGACAGCTTCGCGAGGCCATGTCGCGGTTTCTGGAGGTGGCCCGGAACCACCCGCGATTCGGCCGGGCGGAGATGGCGGCGCTGAACGCCGTGCGGTTGGGGGCGGACCTGTGCCGGAACCTGACACTGACCTCCCGTTCCGAGACCCGGCTCGTGTACCTGGAGGCGCTGCGGACGCTGATCACGCGGTACGCCGGAAGTGAACACGCGACGTACTGGCAGTACTTCTTCGCCCAGACGCTCGAAGAGGTGGGCGAGCTGGACGAAGCCGCCCGCGAGTACGAACGGGTGGACCGAGAGCACGAGCACTACCTCGCCGCGCTGGCCGCCGCCGTCCGTTGCCGCGCCCAGTCGCTCAAGAATGCAGCCGGCCGCGGGGAGTCGCTGGCCGGCGCCGTCTGGCAGATCAAGGCAATGGTCGAGGCCTCGAATCGGCTGAACGCGGCGGTGCAGGCCCGGCTGGCCAGGGTCTCGGACGTCCAACAGCGGCGCACGCTGGAACGTCTGATGGCCGCCGCGCTGGTGGACGCGGGCGAGGCGTACGTTGTGCCGGGAATTGACCAGGCCGCGGTCGCCCTGGACCTGCTCAAAGACTACGAAGGCCGTTTCGCGAGCGAGAAGGACCTGATCGGCCGGATGCTTCGCGTGCGGGTCATCGCGTACGAGGCGTTGGGGCAACTGGAGGAGGCGCAGCGGACGATTCCGCAGTACGTGGAGACGGACCCGGCCAACGCCGGGCCGACCATGCAGGCCCTGTTCGAGGCCATCCAGAAGGAAGTCGAACGACTGGAGGCCGCCGGGCAGGCGGAAGAGGCCGCGGCCAAAATTCGGTCCGCCCTGCTGTTGGCCCGGCAGATTCAGGAGTGGGCCGACCGGTCCGACCCCGCGCTGCCGCCGGAGACGCAGTACGCGGTGCAGCGGCAACTGGCCGAGGCCCACCTGCGAGCCCGTGAATGGGCAACCGCCCGCCGTCTGTTTCAGGCATGCCTGGACACGGATGCCGCCCGCTACGAGGACGGGCGGCCCCGCGAGGCACGGGCGATCCTGGGCATGGCCGAGGCGCTGTACGGGCTCCAGGAGTACGAGGAGGCGCTGCCCCTGTTCAATCGGATCGTGCTCGGCACGAAAACCCGGGACACCACCTGGTGGAAGGCGCTGTTGCGGGATCTGCAGTGTCGGACGGCTTTGAAGCACGAACCGAACGGCATCATCAAGGTCATCCGGCAGCATCGCGTGCTGGATGCAGGCATGGGCGGCGACACGCTGCGCGAGGCGTTTGAAGCGCTGGAGAAGGAAAACCGGGATCGGCAGAAGGAACCGAACCGCCCGCGAGACGAACGCGCGGGCGCGCAGACCGGCACGCAGTCGCCGTAAAGGACGTGTCATGCTGAACAACCGGAAAGTTGACGTCGATCGCGCCATGCTGATGGTCGTGGACTTCCAGACCAAACTCGTTCCGCACATCGAGGAGGCGGAGGAAATGCTGGCCGCGGCGGCGCGGCTCATCCGCGGAGCACACCTCTTCGGCCTGCCCATGCTGGCCACGGTTCAGTACACCAAGGGCCTGGGCCCCCTGCACCGTGTGGTGGCCGAGCCGCTGGAGGCGGCCGGCGTCCTGCCGCTCGAGAAGGCCACGTTCAGCGCCTGTGCCGACGATTCGATCCGCGCCTGGCTGACGGAGGTCGACCGTCCGCAGGTCATTCTGTGCGGGATCGAGGCCCACGTCTGTGTGCTGCAGACGGCGCTGGATCTGCTGGCCATGGGCTGCGCGGTGTTCCTGTGTGCAGACGCCGTCGGCTCGCGCCGCGATCTGGACCTGGACTTGGGTCTTTCCCGCGCCCAGCACGCCGGGGTCGTCGTGACGACCACGGAGTCCGTATTGTTTGAGCTGTGCCACGAGTCGGGCACGGACCGATTCCGCAAGCTGCTGGAAATCGTGAAGTAGCGCGAGGTCCCGGGTTCAGGGGTCGGGGGTCAGGGCGCGGGGGGTTGGTGCCGTCGTTTGTTTTTCGGGTTCGGGCCGGTACACTCAAGAGTTTGTGGATGCAGGATTCGGGGGCGGCCGTACAGCCATGGCGGATTATCGCGACGACGATCCGGACACTTCGGACTGGGACGATTCGGGAGACCCCGAAGCCGACCAGGTGCAATGTCCCGAGTGCGGCGGCTGGGTGTACGACGATACGCAGAAGTGCCCGCACTGCGGCCAGTGGATTGTGCCGGGGCGGGCCCTGAGCGGGGGACGGGGCCGGCTGCTTCCGGCGGTTGTGGTGCTGATGATTCTGTTGATTCTCGTGCTCGTGCTGCGCGGGTGGTGACGCCGGGAGGAATGAACATGGGGTTTCCACAGGTTCGATTGCGGCGGATGCGGCGGACGGAGCCGATGCGGCGCATGGTCCGCGAAACGCGCCTGGCCACGGGAGACCTGATCGCGCCGCTCTTCGTGCGGGGTCGGACGGGCGTGTACAATCCCGTTGCTTCCATGCCGGGCGTGGCCCAGATGTCCATCGACCGGATCGTCGAGGCCTGCGTGGAGCTCGAGGCCCTGGGCATTCCGGCCGTCATTCTGTTCGGCATTCCGGAACGCAAGGACGCCACGGGCAGCGAGACCTGGTCGGACCAGGGCATTGTCCAGCAGGCGCTGCGGGCCATTCGCGAGCGATGTGAGAACCTCGTGCTGATCACGGACGTGTGCTTCTGCGAATACACGGAGCACGGCCATTGCGGTGTGGTCACCCACGACCGTCGCGGGCGGCTCACGCTGGACAATGACGCCAGCCTCCAGAACCTGCGCAAGCAGGTCGTCAGCCACGCCAAGGCCGGGGCGGACGTTGTGGCCCCGTCGTGCATGCTCGACGGCCAGGTGCGGACCGTTCGCGAGGCGCTGGATGACGACGGCTGGACCGACGTGGCCATTCTGTCCTACTCGGCGAAGTTCGCCAGCGCCTACTACGGGCCATTCCGCGACGTCGCGGAGTCTGCGCCGCAGTTCGGCGACCGCACCGGCTACCAGTTGGACCCCGCCAACGCCGACGAGGCCCTGCGCGAGGTGTCGCTCGACGTGGAAGAGGGAGCGGACATGGTGATGGTCAAGCCGGCCGTCAACTACCTGGACATCATCCAGCGGGTCCGCAGCCGCTTCGGCCTGCCGGTGGCGGCCTACCACGTCAGCGGCGAATATGCGATGATCAAGGCCGCGGTCGCCAACGGATGGCTGGACGAGCGGCGGTGCGTGCTGGAGACCATGACGGCCATCAAGCGGGCCGGTGCGGATGCGGTGCTGACGTATTTCGCGAAGGACATTGCGCTCTGGCTGCGGGGGTCGTAGCCGGCGGTTGCTTCGTGTCGGGATGTGGCGTCGCGTCTTACGCCGGAATCAGAGGTTTGCCTTGCAGCGCAAAGACCGACAAGCGACAAGGGACGACAACGACAGCCCGTTTGTGCGCACCGCGGTGGGGCCCTACCGGCCGGCCCGCCGGCTGGAGCGTTGGGGGCCGGGAATCCTCATCTGCCTGATCACGGCCGTTGCCTACTGGCCGTCGTACGACAACGAGTTCGTCAGTTGGGATGACGACCATTACATCTACCAGAACCAGCAGGTGATCCAGCCGGACGGCATCAAGAGCGGGTTGTTCGACGTGCTGAAGTACTCGGACCCGCGGCACCGGGGTACGCGGGAGGAGGACCGGGTCAGCCACCAGTACTATCCGCTGGTCTTCGGCATTTACTGGTTGGAGTTCCAGGTCTACAAGCGAATCTTCGAAGATCCGCTGATCCCCGACCAGACAGCCCGGGGTATCGCATTTGAGAAGATGAGCCCGCACGTGGCGGTCGGGTTTCACGTGGTCAGTGTGTTCTTTCACTGCGTCTGCGTGTTCCTGCTGATCGCGCTGCTGCGCAGCCTGGGCCTGAATACGTGGGTGGCCTCCGTGGCGACGGCGCTGTTCGCCCTGACGCCGGTGAACGTGGCCTCGGTGGCCTGGGCGGCCGAGCGAAAGAACATCCTGTCCATGATGTTCTACATGCTGGCCCTGCTGAGTTACCTGCGGTTCCGACGGCAGGGCGGGTGGTACTGGTACGTCGGGTGCATCCTACTGCACCAGTCCGCCCTGTTCAGCAAGACGGTCAGCGTCACGTTCCCCGTGATGGTCGTGCTGACCGATCGCCTGATCGATCGGCGGTGGTCGGGCGAAAGTCTGCTGCGAGCGGCACCGCTGGCAATCCAGTCCATGATCGCTGCGGGCATCACGATGAAGGTGGAGGATCGGGCCCGGAGCATTCCGATCGAAGACGC
>Ga0334890_1000450_pt1 | contig 73581 bp, 62 predicted proteins | sample GraSluR1_MG_3_FD_207220 | JGI IMG/M metagenome (GOLD analysis project Ga0334890, IMG submission 207220) | Sludge microbial communities from methane-producing bioreactor in Wageningen University, Netherlands - Granular Sludge_31_08-R1 | ecosystem: Engineered > Bioreactor > Anaerobic >... | reverse complement strand
ACTTTTCTCTTTTTATCTTTGCTCATAAAGAACCTCCTTTATATACATAAATATAATAACATAATATAAGTGACATAAAATGGCATTCTAAAATTACATCTTTTTAATAAATTCCATCCAAATATTTTCGTATGATTTAGAAAATCTATCAAATTTATTATTATAATTTTTTTTATTTTTCATGATTTCTCAACCTCCTTTGCAAATAAACTTACATTCTTCTCAAAATTTTCAGATAAACTTTTTTTAAATTGTCAGAATAAATAAATCTTTCTTTTTTTCTATTTAGCATGATTAAAACCTCCTTAAAAATTTAAAAATAAAAAATGGTCGTGGCATTTATACACCACGACCATTTTATATATATGTATATAAGAATAGCAAAACCGTACTATTCTTACCTTACATAAAAAACAAGGTCGTGGTTGGATAGCCACGACCTTGAAGTATGTAAAAAAAACATTGTTAACTATTCGTTAACGCTTCGAGGTAGAGCTATCCCATGTATTGAATCAATGCCCTGAAGACTTATGGCTACAGTAACATCAAAAACATTTCTTAATTTTCTAATCATTGGGTGCCCTCCTTTATTTTTTTGAAATAATTTTCATTTTTATTTACTAATTAAATAATACATTTGATTCAGTTACATTCAAAGATACGTAAAGTAAACTTATAATTACATAATGCGATAATTTTTGTTCGTTTTATTTTTTAATATATTATAGTCAGTTGGTTAGGAGAATCATATAATACTTAAAAACATTTTTAATTTTTTATAATAAGTTGAAATGGAAAAGCGTTTAAAATGTTGAAAAGTTAAAAGTGGCATAAAATTTGTTTTTTAGAAAATTTGATCTTGTTCGCGTTTATTTTATTCAATATTTACTACTTCATTATTATAAGCATTTACAAAAACCTGTCCACCCCGTCAACATTAAGTTGCCACCCCTCAAGAGGGGAATTAATTACAAATGCTTGTTTTAGCGTTATTTCTGATCAAATTTATATTGACCAACATTGTCAAGTGTTGTACGCCGTGCCTCCTTGGAAACGATAGTTGAGCAATCGTTTAACCATTGTTTAACGAAAAAGATGAATGTTTTTGCCTGTGCTGTAACGCCGTGCACAGTTCAGCGTGGCTGTTACACTACATTAGAAGCTAAAAACGGTTAATATTAAAATATTTTTCCTTTCAACCAACTTTCAGATAAACTATCTTTATCTCTCAACATTTCCAAAAGATTTTACAATTGTATTTACAAGAGGTTTTAACTCTTTTTGTGCAATTAATCTTGCATATTCTGAATTTAACATTTCTTGAAACCATTTTTCAGTATTTGATTTTGGAATCAATAGATCTTCTTCACCAAAAGGACTTTTAGACATAGAATTTAAAACTGTTGAAAAAACTTGAGAAACTAACATTTCTGCTCCTTCTCTTTCGCTAATTTTTGAAAAAGAATTTTTATCAAGATTCATCATTGGATTAATCATTTTACATCACCACAACGTCGGCATAAATATAATTTGCCAATGAAAGATTTTGAAATATAGCTATTACATCTTGAGGTAAAGCACCAGCAGTTCTTAATGCTAACATTACATTATCTATAGTAGCTGGTTTTTCTCCTATTTCACCATTAGTAATACTTATAATAAAATTTCCATAGCTTAGAGTAAAGTCTGCGAATTTAACATTTCCGCCCATTACTACTGTACCAGTTTTTTCATTAATTATTATTTTGGCTTTCACATCGGGTTTAACCTCAATTTCTTCTATTAATGCTAAGAATGAAATAACATCGTCATAAAACAATTCTGGAATTTGAACTCTAATTGATGAAGGATCGGTGGCTCTTGCTATTCTGTTTGAAAAAGTATTATTTATTGCCATGGTAACTCTTGAAGCTGTTGTTATATCCGGATTATTTAAGTAAATTGTTACAGTATCTTCAGAAATGATGGTTGTAGGAATTTCTCTTTCTATAATAGCTCCTTGAGGAACTGAACCAACAACTCTATAATTCGTTTGTAAGTTCGCAGCTCCTCTGACAGATGCTCCGCCGGTTAAGACATTTCCTTGGGCTACTGCGTAAACTTGTCTATCCGCTCCATATAAAGGTGTTTGGATTAAAACTCCGTTTTCTAAAGAGGTTGAATTGCCTATAGCAGCTACGTTTACATCTATTCTCATTCCAGATTTATAGAATGCAGGAATATCAGCATAAACCATAACTAACGCAGTATTTCTCGTTTGCATTACAGAAGATAGCTCAATGCCTAAGTTTTTTATCATGTTTGTAATCATTTCAGAAGGAATATTTCCAGTATCTCCTTTTCCATCAAGACCGGTTACGACACCTATTCCAAATAATTGATTGTCTCTAACACCTCTGAAAGTTGAAATATCTTTTAATCTTACATTAAATGAGAATATCATAGTTAAACTCAATAAAAATATTAGAATTATTAGCATTCGTTTCAATTTCAACACCACCTAAAAGAAAAGATTTGAAATTCCAGATAATATCCAGGAAGTCCAAGAAGGTTCATTTGGATCTTGTTGGAAAACAATATCCCCATCGTACCATATTTGGCTATTTAAAAGATTTATTGAATTTGCTATTCCCGAAGGGCTAATATCTTTTTTAGATAAATATCCCTGTACAATCATTCTTTTTCTATCGTTTCCAATTTTTATTTCTTTTTCGCCTCTTACTTTAAATAATTCATTTTCTTCATCTACTATTTTTACCGAGATAAAAAAATCTACATTTGTTTGAGATTGTGCCTGACTAGGTTTATTTTCAATATTATTTAATTGCGATGGATCGGTTGATCCAAGTGGTAAAAATGTTTGAAGAGAAATTCCACCAATGTTTGAAAATATAGAATTTAAAGTTCCAACCGCAGGATCTTTATAATTAGCGGTATCATCTGAAAAAGCCATATTTGAAGTTTCTGAAACAGTAAGTTGAATAACATCTCCAATTGAGTAAATTCTTTTGTGGACAAATATAGAAGAATTTTCTTCATTTGATTTTTGATTAGTCCATAAAGATGTTGAACTTACGATTAAAGAAATATTTAAAATGAATAGCAAAACTAAAATTTTTTTATTCACTATTCCACACCTCCAATTGATACTAATAATACGGGGCCTTCTTTTAAAACGCCAGTTATTGTTGTGCCTGTTTCAATATTTCGTACAGAAATAGTTTCACCATAGTTCGAGTTTGACATAACTCTTCCCCACGTTTTAACTTCAATATTTTCATATTTCACAATTACGGGAATTATATCACCCGATTTTACATCTGGAATTTTTCTTAAATATATAGGGTTTAAAATTTCATCAATAATCATATTTTTACTTGTTGAATATTTATTAAACAAAAAATTTTCTGATTTAATTGGAATAAAAGCGAGTTCTAAAATATTGATTGAACTTTCTTTAGTGTTTTCAAGAGTAACTAAAGAATTTCTTGAAACATTTTCTGAAAACACAAGGACATTTTCATATTTTGCTACTTTTATAATATAATTTGAATAAAACAATTTATTTGATGAATCTCTTATAGACATGCTTATATATAAATTATCTCGATTTAAACTAATAGAATTAACATTAAAAGAAGATATATTTTTTGGTATATTTCTACTTGTGATCGATAAAATTTCAAGTTCTTCATCATAATTTTTTACTATTTTTTCAATATTTTTTTCGATTTCAATAATTTCCTCTTCAAAAACTTCTTCTATTTTTTTTATAACAATTATATCGCTTTCAAAAATTAATTCGTAATCATTATAATAAATATTTAAAAATCCTGTTAATGTTCTTTGCAAAGTAACTCTATCATATTGTATAGAATCATTTATTATGTAAGAAATTATTCTGTCTTGTAGTATTTCTGGGAAAATATCTTTCAATGAAAAAATATTATCTTCAGAATAAACAATTTCAGGAACTCTAAATATTTGTTGAGAAAAAAGAAAGGAAGATATAATTAAGAAAAAAGATATCAAAAAGTTTTTTTTCAACTTAAATCATTACCTCTTAAGTCCAGCTACGGTTCTTAACATTTCATCTGCTGTAGTTATTGATTTTGAATTTATATCATAAGCTCTTTGAGCTACTATCATTTCTACCATTTCTTTTACAACTTCAACATTAGATTTTTCAAGATGTTCTTGTTCTAAAAGGCCATAACCATCTTGTCCAGGGATTCCTTCAACTGGTTCGCCAGATGCAGGAGTTTCTTGATAGAGATTATTTCCAAGTGGTTTAAGACCAGATGGATTAATAAATCTAACTAAAGTTATATTCCCTAAGTTTTGAATGCCACCATCACCTAATTGAACACTTACAATACCATCAGGAGAAATATTAATTCCTGTAGCATTTTCAGGAACAACAATATTAGGTATTGTTAGAAGGCCATTGCTTGTAACTAATCTTCCTAAAGCATCAATTTTTAATGCGCCATCTCTTGTATATCCTATTCTTCCGTCTTGTTGTTGAACTTGAAAGAAACCATCTCCCATAATTGCTAAATCTGTAGAATTTCCAGTTTGCTCAATATTTCCTATTGAAAATATTCTGTGTGTTGCTGCCATTCTTGTACCGTGACCCACATACAATCCTGTAGGCAAAGTAGAATCTTGAGCGGTAGGTGTCCCAGCTTCTTTAACAGCTTGATAAAGAAGATCTTGAAATTCCGCTCTTTGCCTTTTAAAACCAGTTGTATCAACATTTGCTAAATTATTTGCTATTATATCTAATTTTCTTTGTTCAGCATTCATACCAGTAGCTGACGAATAAAGTGATACTAACATAAATTAATCCCTCCTATTTATCCTCTTGAAGATATTTCAATTATCTTTGCATTTAACGAATCGTGAGTAGTAACGGCTTTTTCTAATATATCAAATTTTCTTTGTGCTTGAATCATTTTCACCATCTCGTTTAAGGCATTAACATTGGAACTTTCGGTAAAAAATTGTTTTATCGAAAATTCATTATCGTTTATTATTTCTTCTCCGGAGAATAAATTATTTCCTAATTTATAATAATTATTTAAGTCAATTATGTTTAAAAATAAATCTGTACCTGCAATATTTCCATTTTCATAAACAGAGAAATTTTCGGTAATAATTATGGGATTATCTAGTTTATCTAACACATAATCCCCTTCATTTGTTACTAAATACCCTTCGCCATTCATTTTAAACTCTCCATTTCTTGTATAAAAAAATTCATCGCCTCTTTGGATTTTAAAAAATCCTTTACCTTCAATAGCGAAATCTAAAGGATTCAAAGTTTCTACAAACGCTCCTTGAGTAAAATCTGTATAGACTTCATCAAGAACTACGCCTTGATTAATTTCACCTATCTTCATGCCTTTTAAGTCGTTTTTGTTATAAACATTAATTTGACTATCGAGAATAGCTTTAAAAACATTTTGATCTTTTTTAAATGCAGTTGTGTTTGCGTTAGCTAAATTATTAGAAATTGTGTTCATTTCTGCAAAAGAATTTAGCATACCCATACCTGCTGTATAAATACCTCTCATAAAAATTCCTCCTGAAATTTTACTGTAATTGCATTCTATTTAATAATTCTATATCTTCCAGTAAAATTCCTGTACCTTTAGCAACAGTTAAAGAAGAATTTTCTACAGTAAAAGTTTTAACCCCAGTTTTTTCTTCTATAGTTTTGTCTAAACCTCTAATTTTTGCTACTCCGCCAACAAGAATTATTCCATTTTTCATAATATCGGCGGCAAGTTCAGGTGGAGTTCTTTCTAAAACATTTTTTATTTTTAATACGATATCATTTATTACAGGTTTAACCGCTCTATAAATATCATCAGAATTAATTTGAATAATAGCAGGAAGACCTGTTTTTATGTCTTGGCCTTTTATTGAAATTTCAAGAGTTTCTTCTTCAATATGAGCTTTTCCTATTTCTATTTTTACTCTTTCTGCAGAAGCAGTTCCAATTAAGAATCTATAAGTTTTTTTTATATATTTTATAATTTCGCTGTCCATAGCTTCTCCTGCAAGTTTTATGGATTCACTTATAACAGTTCCGCCGAGACTTATTACAGCAATATCTGTAGTTCCTCCTCCAATATCAACAATCATGTTTCCGTCAGGTTTTAAAATGTCAATTTCACACCCTACAGCCGCTGCAAGAGGTTCTGAAATTAAATAAGTTTTTGCAGCACCTACTTTTTCAGCAGCTTCTCTTACAGCTCTTCTTTCAACATCTGTAGTTAATGCAGGAATTCCGATAATTAAATTAGGTTTTGAAAAATTCATGCCTTTTTTTGCGCGTTTTAAAAAATATCTTAAAACTTCTTCTATTACTTCAGGGTTTGTAATTACACCATCTTGTACAGGCCTAACAATTAATATTTGTTCAGGTGTTTTTCCTACCATTTCTTTGGCTTCTACGCCTATAGCTATAATTTTATTTTTCTTTTTATCATAAGCAACAACTGAAGGTTCTTCGATTATTACGCCTTCATTTCTTTTATAAACAACAAAAGTAGCTGTTCCAAGGTCTATTCCCAAGTCATGTTTTGCCATAAAATATCCTCCTGTTTTCCTTTATTTTTAAGGATTATGTTTACAAAAAATTCAAAATTCTATTTTTTCGTTATAAGAAATTTGTTCAAATAAGGTATCTTTTTTTGTTTTTAAAACTAAATCGTATTCTTTAGATAAATCATTAATTAGGGATGTGCTTTTGAATCCTTCTTTAAAATAATACCAGAAAATCCAAGGGTTTTCACAATATATTTCAAAAGTATAATTTTTTTCTAAAGGTTTTATAGCAATGTTGAAAACAAGTAATTTTTTATCAAATAATAAATTAGTATTTGCATTATATATTTCCTGTTCTTCAAGCTCTATACCTTTATTTGATTGTAAAAAAACAGATAAAATTAACGAGCTACTATTAGAATCTTTTGATTTTTTAATTTTTTTTGAAGTAGTATTTTTTTTAAAACTTTGAAAAAGTTGTTTTGAAGTTAAACGTTCGTCGACAAAAAATACTTTACAGTTAAACAAATCTTTTAATTTTATAGCATCATTAATTACATTAAAAGTTTGTGTTGAATATCTTCCCGACATAGAAAATGGCAAACCAAAAACAAGCAAATCATTTTTGCTTATATTTTCAGTTTTTAGAAAATCGATAACTTTTTCTTTTTTTACAGCACATAAAGGAGTAGAAATTTTTAATATTTCATTTGCTCGTGAAAACCCCCAATTACTTTCTCCGTGATCTATTCCAAATATTTTCATCGTTTTAACAACTCATCAATTATATCATTTTTTAATAAAATTGAATTGTATTCTAATTTTTCTCTTCTTAATAAGGGTTCAACTTTATCTAAATCTTCGTTATTGATAGCTATTACTAACAATTCTTTTTCGAAAAGAGTTTTTGGACCAGGAAACAATTTAGAAAAAATTTTTTCTTTTTTGAGTTTATTAAAAAAATCAAATAATAAATTATTATCGGTAATTTTTATTATTGTATTCAAATCTAAAGTTGTTTTCAAATTTTACACTCCTTTTGTTTTTGATTCTGAAAGGTCTGTTTTAAAAAGTTCCATGAAATTTTTAGTGTCAAGATTCTTAAAAAAATCTATAGATTCTTTTAAGATCCATTTGTCTATTATACTTTCTTTGAACTTCACACTTTTATGAATGAGATTTAAATCAAAAGGTTCAAGTATTTCAAAAATATTTGAATTATTTACGATCATACCAGAATCAATTAATTCATCTAAAACTATTTTAGCAAATTCTGAATCACCTTTAAAAAGGGTTAAAACTATTTCGTGTTCTTTTAAATTGGGGTTGTTTTTTATGTAATCATAAGTTTGTTTTAAAATATTTTGTGACGGATAAATTCTTGAAAATTCATAAGATAAACGAGTCTTAAATTTTTCATCATAAGCAAGTACAAATTTTATCTTATTTTTTGTGGAAGCCCAAGAAGAAACGAGATCTAGTAATTCAAGGCGCGTTTTAGGAATATCTAGTAAAATAAAAAGCGGTTTAGAACCATTCATCTCCATTCCTATTCCGTTATTTGAATAAGAAGTAATTAAAATAGGTATTGAAGATTTTTTAAGACTTTCGCGTGCAATTAATTTTTTTGATAATTCAAAAGCATTATGATATGTTTTTATATTATCTTTCATAAGATTAAATTTTTCAAAAAACATTTTGCTTAAAATTTCCTGCTTTTTTTTATCGTTTATAGCGATAATTTTTGATGAAGGCTCTTTCAAGTATTCTTCTAAGAGAGAAAATAATTTTTTGTCTTCTTTAATAACTTCATAATTTGAAACACTAACATTAGAAACAAGTATTTTGAAACCTGCTCTTTTAAGATATTCTTTTAAAGTACAATGAAATATCGTTCCGAGTATAATTATGTTAGTTTTTTTGTATACTATGTATTTTCTAAACTCTGAATATTCAGGTACATTAGTAATTGCTGGATGGAGCATAGAATAATAAGGCTCGTCAACTATTATAAAAAATTTATCTGAAGAAAAATTTTTTAAATTGTGAAAAAAAGCAGGAACTGTTACGAATAATATTTGCTCATTCGTCAATATTCTATTGTTAATTCTACTTTTAAAATTATAATACATTTTTGAAGAAGGTAAATAATTACATAAAGAATTATAAGTATGTTCTAAAGTCATATGAGAAGAACTCACTATAACTATTTTTTTATTTTCTGAAAGTATATTTGTAATTTTTTTTAACATTGTAGCTATTTTAATTTTTACAGGTAAAAACATTGAAATTTTATCGTTGTTTAAGTTGGAATTTATAACCTCTATTTTAGAAATTTTTGAAATCTCTTCTTTTAACAAAGGATTAGAATCAAAATGATTTAAATCTTCGTTTAAGTGTTCTGTTTCAAGAAGTTCAGCATCCTTTAAGTAGAATCTTAAAAATTTATATTTCATATTGTAGGAATTTTCCTGACGAAAATTACCTACTATATTTAAATTAACACTTTGCGGATTATTGAAGCGGAGATCTTTTAAATTGGAAGCCAAACCATATCCAATAATATCTAAAATGAAATCTTTTTTATTCCGGATTTTACCCGCAAAGCTTTCAATAGCATTTCCAAAGAATTTCATGTTTTCTACTTTCACTTTATTCATGAGAAAAACAGGTTCGTGATTTTTATAGCCGAAAGGTTCAAGTTTTTCAATGTCATCAAAAAAACCTGCCCAAATTTTATCTATTTCCATATCGACAAAAACTTCTGAAATGGGTATTTTTTCTCCATAAAGTGTGTTATAAGATTGATTAACTTCATTTCTTAAACTTTCAATGTTATCAACATTTAAGCTAAATCCAGCAGCTAATTCATGGCCGCCAAATTCATTAAAAAGATTTTCTTGAGGAGCATTTTTAAATATTTCAATTAAATTTAAACCTTGAGGACTTCTCGCAGAACCTTTGCCAAAGGGAGGTTCTTTAGAAATCATTAAAACTGGTTTGTTGAATTGTGCAGACAACTTCGAAGCCACTATTCCTAAAACTCCTAAATGCCAATTTTCTCCGCTTAATACAAGAACTTTATCGTTTTCAAACTCTGGGTTTATATCAATCATGCTAAGTGCATATAAATAAATTTCTTTTTCTTTTGATTGTCTTTTAGTGTTAAGTTTTATTAGTGCAGAAACATTTTTTGATATTTCCTGAGAATCTTGAGAAATCAAAAGTTTAAAAGCAGTTTCTGCATCCGCCATTCTTCCTGCTGCATTAATTTTAGGGGCAACTTTATAAGCTATTACATGTGATTTGATTTCGCATGGAGTTATTTTTAATTCTCTTAATAAAGCTTCTACACCTTTTAATGGAGATGTTTTAAGCTTTTCAAGGCCTTTTTTTACAAAATATCTATTTTCTGAAAGCAAAGGAACAATATCTGCAATAGTACCAATTGCTACTAAATCTATATATTTGTAAGGATCAAAATTAACATTTTTAAATTTTGAAGATAAAGCCATTAAAAATTTAAATGCTACACCAACGCCTGCTAAACCTCTAAACGGATATTCGCTATCTTTTCTTTTAGGGTTAATTATTGCATCAGCGTTTGGAAGATTTTCTTGCGTTTCATGATGATCAGTAACGACAATTTTCATTCCTAAACTTTTAGCGTAGTCTATTTCCTGAATTGAAGATGTTCCGCAATCTACAGTAACAATATTTTTATATCCTTTTTTTTGAAATTCAGATATAGCATCCATATTTAAGCTATACCCTTCATCCATTCTAGAAGGAATGTAGGCATCTACTTTAAACCCTAGATCTTTTAAACCTAAATACAAAATTGCCGACGAAGTAACACCATCGACATCATAGTCTCCAAAAATTAAAACCTGCTCTTCTTTTTTGAAGATATCAATTAATATATCCGTACCTTTATCCATATCTTTCATTAAAAAAGGATCAAAAACCATTTTTTCATCTGGATCTAAAAATTCTTTTGCTTCCAAATAATCTGTAATTCCCCTTGAAACAAGTAATTTTCCGAGAAATTCAGAAACTTCAAGTTTTACTGCCAAATCTCTGGCGATTTTCAGATTATTCTCATAATCAGAATCCCCAGGATCCCAAAAAACCCTCCATTCATTTTTCATATTAAATTTCTCCTTTCTATTTTCTTTTTTATTATATTATACAGCAATTATTGTCAAATAACAATATAATATTAGAAATGTAATTTTAATGTTTTGTAAAATCATTTGAAGATTAAAACTTATTAATATTTTGAAAAAATTTTAATAAAAATAAAATCTTTTTAGTGTTATAATAAATATGTAGTGAAAAGTTGGAAAGTTTGAAAATTGGTCAGCATACAGTTGGACTGTGAAACATTAAAAACTAAAAAATATTATCAAAAAACCAATTCTTACTGTTTGTGAGTTTTAATAAAAAAGCGCATTTCTTTTTGCTATATAATTCAATTCAATAAATAAAATTATAAATTAATATAAATTTTGGAGGGGAAAAATGAAAAAAATAGCTATTATTACTACAGGTGGAACTATAGCGATGGCACATGATCCGGTTTTAGGAGTTTTACCTTCGGATACAATAAATAAAAAATTAAATGATATTCCGCAGTTGAACAATATCGCAGAGACTAAATTGATTGAATTTTCTAACATACCGAGTCCGCATATTACTCCTAAACATATGTTAGAATTATCGAAGCTTGTAAATAAAATTATTAAGCAAGATGATTTTGACGGAGTTGTTATAACTCATGGAACAGATACATTAGAAGAAACAGCATATTTTTTAGATTTGACTATTGATGTGAATAAACCGGTAGTATTAACAGCTGCTATGAGAAATTGGAATGAACCTAGTACAGATGGACCGCTTAATTTAATCGCTTCGGTTAGAGTTGCTTGTTCTAATGCATCAATAAGAGAAGGAGTTTTAGTTTGTCTTAACGATGAAATTCATGCGGCTAGAGAAGTTACAAAAACATATACAAGTAATGTAGCAACTTTTGATTCTCCGGGATATGGTCCGTTAGGAGTTGTAGATGAAGATCAAGTAATATTTTTTAGAAAATCTTTGGTTAGAATGCATATAAAAAGTGATAATATTGAAGATAAAGTAGCTTTAATAAAAACATATACAGGGGATGATGGAAGTATAATAAAAATGCTTCCTGAACTCGGATATAAAGGTGTTGTAGTTGAGGGATTTGGACGAGGAAATGTCCCTGAAAGAGTTGCGGAAGCATTATTTGAACTTGTGGATAAAAATATTCCAGTTATAGTTGTTTCTAGATGTTTTAAAGGGCGTGTTTTAGGGGTTTATGGGTATAAAGGAGGAGGGGCAAATTTAAAGAAACATGGGATAATTTTGGGTCAAGAAATTTCAGGCCCTAAAGCAAGAATAAAATTGACAGTTGTTTTGGGAAAAACTAAAAATTTAGATTCAATAAGGAATTATTTTGAATTTCAAAATAAATGAGGTGTTTACAATGAATAAAAGGATTATAGCAGGGCTTTTTTCAGTAGGTTATTTAGCTCTCTTTTTTGTCACAGGAGTAATTTCAATGAGAGTTTTTTCCACTATAGCTTTTTCCATAGGAGTTGTATTAATTGCAGAACTCTTTTCAAAAGTTTTTACATATTTTTTAAAAATACCAAAAAAAATAGCTATAATCTTAGCTCTTTTAATAATTTTTGTAGGAGTAACTTTCCTAATGTTTTTTTTAATTCCAGCAGTATTTAATGAAGTAAGAAATTTTGTATATTTTATAAATAGTTTTTTTGTTAATAAAGAATGGGAAGTGCTTTTTAGAGAGGGTTTTCCTTTTCCTGAAATTGAAGCTAATATTACAGAATTTTTACTTTCCGCAAGACCAAAAATAATAGATTTTATTAATGAGTGGCTTGTAACACTACCAAATTTTGGACAGCAATTAGGAACATTTTTATTTTTTCTTGTACTGATAACTGTTTATTTGAGTTTTTATCTTGATTCTTTTAAAGCAAGTATACATAAAATTTTTCCGAAATCTACTCGAAATATAGCAAGAATTTTTTTAAAAGATTTATATAATAATTTGAATCATTTTGTAATTTCTACAATTTTTGCTTCATTATTTGTAGGAGTAGGAGCTTTTGTTTCCATGAATTTTTTAGGTATAAGATATTCACTTCTTTTGAGCTTTTGGGCAGCTATGACTAATTTTATACCTATAGTAGGAGTTGTACTTGAATTTATTCCTTTGATAATAGTAGGTATTTCAAGTGGTCCAGTAAAAATGTTAATATTGTTGATAATTATGTGTGTTTTACATGGAGTGGCATTTATTTTCTTCCTTCTTTTTATGAAAGGTAGAGCACGAATTAATCCTGTAGGAGTTATTTTATGTATCTTGATTTTTGGGGCAGCTTTTGGGTTTGTAGGTTCTTTAATAGCCGCACCATTATCGCTTGTTATTAAAGTTTTTTGGAAGCATTATGTGCAACCTTTTTTAGAGAGGGGTTGAAATTAGTTGAAAAAATTTTTAATTTTTATTATGATATGTGTAAATGTTTTTATGTTTTCTTTGAGTTTGGAAGAGATTTATACATTATCTAAAAGGCAAGAAACTTTAGACAGGTCTTGGACAGAGCTTTTAAAATATATGCAAGAAAATCCTGAAGATAAAAATATTGAGAATTATGGGCAAAAAATTTCCGCTAAAATTTATATTAGAGAAAAATACGGGAGATACAATTTCATAAATTCAATTATTTCTGAAGATTTAAGAATGTTCGGAACGTCTTTAGCTGTTCTTGATAAAAATTTAAAAATAGAAAAAGAGTTTACTGAAAAAATACTGTTAATATTTCCAGAATTAAGCAACAATATAAAAAATATATTTGAATCTGGAATTTTTAATGAAACATATTATAAAAATTTTTACAGATTAGATGGGTTACAAAAACTTGTAATGCCGAATTCTTATATGCCTTTTTTAAAAACTTTTGTAGAAAGTTCTATATCCTCTCCTTCATTTTTAGATGATTCTTTAGAAATGTTTGTGATTGTATTTGTTCAGAGAAATAGTTTAATCAGATTAAACGAAATCATATTAGATAATGAATTTCTTTTAAATGAAAGTGATTATTCTGGGGCATATAAGCTTTTGACTTTTTTAAATAATAATAATATTATAAATGAAACGAATCTTGTTGTTTATAGAAGATTAGAAAAATATTACTCTTTAAGAAATAAATTATCTTCTCTTAATAATTCAGTATTTTTTGTGGAAAAGAATGAGATGAAATCATTTGTTGAAGAAACTATATCTTTAGGAGAAGAGCTTATAAATTTAAGAACAGAAAAAAAATTATTGGAATCATTATATTTTTCTTTATTAAAGACATTAAATTCAAGAATTATTAATTTTAATGAGCATCTTTTTGTAGAAAAAGATATAAATGAAATAGTAAACAAGTTTGATAATGATGTTAACAATGAATTGATTAAACTTTCTGTTAATTTAAGCACATTATCAAATAAAATCCCGTCAATCAATGAAACAGATTCTGAACAGAATACGCACTCAGAAGAAAATGAAAAAAACTTATTTTCAAACATTCCATTGATTATAAAAATATTTTTGGGAATTATTATTTTAATTATTTTAATAATTTTAAGTTTTGAACTTTTGCCAAGTTATAGAAAAGTAGATTTTTTATGCGGCATAGGGTTTGGAAAATATGCTGCAAGAATTGCTGAAAAAATTGTTTTGAAACATCCATATGATTATAAAGCTTATTTATCTTTAGCCAAAGCTTTTGAAAAATCAGGAGATTACAATTCTTCAATAAATACATATAAAAATGCGATGAAAATAAAAGAAAAAAATGAAAATTTAAAGGATGAAAGATTATGAATATTTTAAGTTTATCAGCCTCTATGAAAAATGTTATATTAACTATGTTATTAAATGAAAAAATAATAAAAAGAGAGATATCTGGAACAGGTTCTGGCTCAAAAATATTAGAAAAAACAGAAAAAATTTTAAAAGAAAATAAAATGAATCTTGAAGATATAAAATTATTTGGAATAGATATAGGGCCGGGATCCTTTACAGGAATTAGAATATCTATTGCAGCTTTGCAAGGATTACTTTTTTTGAGAAAATATTTTGAAATAAGAACATTTTGTTCTACAGATTTAATAAATAATTCTTTTTATAATTTTGAAAATATAAAAAAGAGAGCTGTTTTAAAAAAGGCTCGTGAAGATTTTGCTTATTTGTCGCTATATGATGAAAGAAAAAGAGTTTTTGGTCCTGAAATGATAGAAGGAAAAGAACTTAAAGAAATGCTTGAAAATTACGTGATTTTGGGTGAAGAAAGCAAACATTTTATAGATAAATATAATCTTTCAAACAAATATTATGATGTAGAAATTTCACCAGAAAGTATTATTGAATTATCAAAAAATGGAAGATTAGAAAAATTAGAAAATTTAAAACCGCTTTACCTTCAAAAACCTGTGGCGGTTGAGAGTTTTGAAAAAAAACATAATACAATCATAGATGAAAGTCATTGGAGCTGATAATAATTAAAGCAGTAATAATAGATGGATATGTTGATGAACCTGCAGTTTTAGGTGTTCCGCCGTATGTTTCGCCTTATATTAGGTATAACGCAGGTGCTTTTTTTTCAAATGGTATAGAAGTAGATTATTATACTATAGATCAAATAAGAGAGCTTGATTTTTTTCAATTTTTAAACAATTATGATTATTTAGTAATAATAGCAGGAACAACAGTTCCTGGTCATTATTTTAGAGGTAGTCCCATAACACTTAATGAAATAAAAAAGCTTTTTACAATTAACAAAAATCCTTTAAGAGTATTAGGCGGGCCAATAACAAAAGGTTATACAATAACTGGAGGTAAAGCAGCGAAAGTAATTGCTGATTATTTAGAAGAAGAATACGACTATATCGTTGAAGGTTCCCTTGAAAATTTTCTCTTAAAATATCCGATTTCAGAAGATTTCGATTTAAAATCAAAGTCTTCATATGAAATAACAGATAAATTATCAGTTATGGGAGCAGAAATACTAAAAAAGCATCCGTTTTATCCAAATATAATTGTTGAGTTAGAAATATCTAAAGGTTGTGATCGTACAGAAGGGTTCTGCTCTTTTTGTACTGAACCTTTGATGTATGGAATTTATAATGAAAGAAAAGTTGAAAATATTATTGAAGAAATAAAAGCTTTGAATAACATTGGAATAAAAAATTTTAGATTTGGAAGAAGTGCGAATTTTTTAGCCTATGGAAAAACATTCAATAAAGGAAATCCGAACCCTAAAATTTTTGAAGAATTATATTCAGAAGCTTTTAAATATTCTGAAATACTTCACACCGATAATGCTAACCCTAAATACATTGTAGATAATGAAAAGGAAGTAAGAAAAATTCTTGAAACTATAGTAAAATATAATTCGGCTGGTGATGTTCTTTCATTTGGTGTTGAAAGTTTTGACGAAGAAGTAATAAGAGAAAATAACATCTCTATATTTCCGGAGGAAACTTTTAAAGCTATTAAAATTGTAAATGAAATAGGCGGTATAAGAGATAAAAATAATGTTCCGAAGCTTCTTCCAGGAATAAATATTTTATATGGATTGATAGGAGAGACAAAAAAAACATATGAAAAAAACAAAAGTTATTTAGAGAAAATTTATAGTTCGGATATGTTAGTAAGAAGAATAAATGTAAGGCAAGTTATGGAATTTCCTAACACTAAACTTGCGAATTCTAAAGATAAGAAAAAAGTTTCAAAAAAATTATTTTTTGATTTTAAAAATTTTATGGAAGAATATAACAATAAGATGATTCAAAAAGTTTTTCCCATGGGGACTGTTTTGGAAAACATAATTATTGAAAAAAAAGCAAATATTTCTTTTGGAAGACAGCTGGGAACATATCCAATATTATGTGGAATAAATAAGGAAATAGAATTATATAAAAAAATTAATGGAATTGTAGTTAATCATGGTTCAAGGTCTTTAACAGTAGTAGAAAAACCATTTTCTTTTGAAAAAAGCACTTTAGAAGAAATTACAGCTATAAAAGGAATTGGGAAAAAAGCTGCACAAAAGATAAAATTTGAAAAAAATATAGAGTTTTTAGAAAATAAACAAAAAGAAATAATAATGAATTTGTCGAAAATAATATAAATTTATTCAAATTAAAAGGGGGTATTATCATGAAAAAAGCATTTTTTTTGTTAATGATTTTTGTAATGAGCACAGTATTTTTTGGAAGTATTTTAACCAATACCGACAGTCCCTTTGAATTAAAATTATCTTATGAAAATGGGTTTATAAAAATTTTTGAACATACGTTATCATTTGGTTCTTTAGAAGCAGGTAATACTGTATTTGATTATGTAGAACAAGGTGGGCAAGAAATTTTATTTCCTTTTGAAAGATTAAGTGCAGAAATTATTATAAACAAAAGACACAATTTAACTTTTTTATATCAACCTTTAACTATAGAAACAAAAGTACCACTTAAAGAAAACATAAAAATTGCTAATGTAGAATTTAATAAAGAAGGAGAAAATGATGCGTTGTATCTTAAATATGGTTTTCCATTTTGGAGATTCAGTTATTTATATAACTTTATTCACAATGAAAAACTTGAGTTTGGTTTAGGAGTTTCTCTTCAATTAAGAAATGCTTCGATAATATTTGAAAAAAATGATGGCTCATCAATAACAGTAGGACAAAATTTAGGGCCAGTTCCTATATTGAAAATTAGAGGGAAATATACACTAGACAACAACTTATATTTTGCAGCAGATTGCGATGGTTTTTATGCTTCAAGTGCATGGATTAATGGGGCAGATTTTGATTTTGAAGGTTCTGTATTTGATTTATCTTTCAGAGTGGGAGGAAATATGACGGAATATCTTGAAAGTTTTTTAAGTATAAGATATTTTGGCGGAAGCGCAGTTGGAGTATCTCAATACGAAACTGCGAGATGGAGCGAAAGTGCAATTGAAGAAGCCAATATCACTTCAAATATTATTAAAAGTATGATTATATCATTAGGATTTATTATAAAATAAACGCATAAAGGATGGGAAATATGGCGACAATTAGAAAAGTTGAGAAAAAAGATAAAGAACAAATTCTTGAAATATCTAGTAAAATTTGGGAAGGCAATGATTTTATACCAAAAGTATTTGATAAATGGATTGAAGAAAAAGTTGGCGAATTTACAGCAATAGAAGAAGAAGGAAAAGTAGTGGCTTTTTCAAAATTGAACGATTTTGGAAATAATGTAGGTTGGCTTGAAGGTTTGAGAGTACATGAAGATTACAGAGGGAAAGGATATGCAAAATTAATTACAGAATATTATATGGAAAAAGCAAAAAAAGAAGGCTATGAAAAACTTCATCTTGCAATATATAAAGGCGAAGGAAGGAAACACTTAATTGAAGATTATGATTTTCATACTATTTTAAAACTTAAATATTATGATACTGTAGAAAAGAAAAATTTTGAAACAAATAAAAAAATTGTATTAGCAAAAGAAGAAGATAGCTTATATGATTATGTAATAAATTCAAAAGAGTATAATGAATACAAAGGTTTTTTCAATTTTGATTGGAGTTTTAAACATATTAATGAAAAATTGATAAATCAGCTTTTAAAAAGAGAAGAAATATTTATTCTGAAAGAAAATAATGAGATAAAAGGAATGATAATCTTAAGTTCTTACAACAATAAAGAAAATTCTCTTGCCGTATCATTTATATCAGGAGAAGATCATTATGAGGATTTACTGAAATTCGCATTCAACAAATTTTCAGAAAAAACAGACAACAAATCAATTTTATTAATGTGTCCTGAAAATTTAATATTCATAAAAAAGAAAGCTAAAGAATTAGGGTTTAAATGTTTTAATCAACTAAATTCAGACGTGTGGTTATTAGAACACAAAGTAACAAAAAAATAATTATTTTTTAAATTTTTAAAATGAGTTAAATTTTAATTGATATTTATGTTTTTTTTATGTATAATTTTATTAGAGTAATATTAAAATATTTTTAGGGGTGTGATCTTATGAAAATCGGAGTAATCAGTGATACTCACGGTTCTGTAAAGTGTTTTGAAAAAGCAATAGATTTGTTAGGAAAAGTAGATAAATATATTCATCTTGGAGATTATTTATATCATGGACCACGAAACCCTTTGCCAGAAGACTACGACCCAAAAAAATTAGCAGAAATAATGAAAAAATATAACATCTCTTATATTTCTGGAAATTGTGATTCGCCAGTTGATAACTATGTTTTGGAAATTCCGGAATTTAAATATTACAGTGTTGAATCTTATGGGGATTTTTCATTCTTTTACACGCATGGCTACTCCCCTTCTTTAAAGGACGCTATTGAAATGGCTGTGGATAAAGAGTGTCATTTTTTATTTCACGGACACACTCACGTTTCAGGAGTTCATGAAAAAGAAGATATAGTTATTGTAAATCCAGGTTCAACCTCTTTACCAAAAGAAAACACTCCAAAAAGTTGTTGTCTTATCGAACTTGTAAAAAACAAAGTGATTATTAAATTGATAAATTTGGATAATGGAGAATTTTATTTTTCAAAAGAATATTACGAGAAGTAATTTTTGTTTAAATAAGTAGTCGGAGGTTTTATGAATAGTTTAATAAAAGAAATAAATTTGATTCAAAATGAAGTAAAAGAGGAAATAAAAAAAAGACATGAAGAATTTAAATATATAGGAAAAAACGGAACAGAAGAAGAATTATTCTCAGAATTATGTTTTTGTATTATGACAGCTAATTGGAGTGCAAAAGGTGGAATAAAAGCACAAAAACATATAGGGGCTAAAAATTTTGTAAAACTATCTTTAGATGAAATGAAAGTAAAATTAAAAGAAGTTGGACACAGATTTCCTAATGCAAGAGCTGAGTATATAGTAAGTAATAGATGGATTATTGGAAGTTTAAAAGATTTGTTAAAAAAAGATTCTAAAGTGGCAAGAAAGTATTTAGCGGAAAATGTAAAAGGTTTAGGTTGGAAAGAATCTAGTCATTTTTTAAGAAATGTTGGAAAAAATGATTTAGCTATTCTTGATAAACATATTTTGAAATTTATGTATAACAATAAGCTTATAGATGAAATTCCAAAATCAGGTTGGAACGAAAAAAAATATATTTATCATGAGAAAAAACTTCAGGAATTATCCGATTTGACTAAAATTGAGTTAGGGTTACTCGATATATATTTATGGTATTTAATAAAAAATAGTGTAGATAAATAAAATGGCTGCGAACGCAGCCATTTTATTTTAGCGTATATTGTCTTTTGCTTTTTTTACACATTTTTTACTATGCCATTTACAACAACATAAATATTTTTATAGATGAGTATTTATTTAACAAAAACATTTTCAAAATTAATGCCTTATGTTTTTAAATGTAGTGTAACAGCCACGCTGAACTTTGCACGGCGTTACAGCATTTATGACAATATTGATATTTATTAGATAATTTTTGGATAATCATAAATCTGTTTTTTAATATTTGATTTTTTACTCGATAATATTTTTAATACGCACAATGCAAAAACATTAAAACCTGATAATAATGAAGTAGTAAATAATGAATAAAATTATTAGTTGGAAAGTTGGAAAGGAAAAGCGTTAAAAGTATATAATAGTGAAGTAGTAAATATTGAATAAAATAAACGCAAACAAGATCAAATTTTCTAAAAAACAGATTTCGCTCTGAAAAAAAAGGCTAAAAATAGCAAACTCGCTACGCTCAGACATGCTATTTTCTGACGCATTTTTTTATCCGCTCAATTGTTTTTTGACGAAAATTCTCAATTGCTCGCTACTTTATTTTATCCATATTTACTGTCAAAGCATAATAAAAAAAATTTAGAATGGTTTTTCCTTAAAAAAATAAAAACTATTATGCGTTTAGTTTCTGTCAAAATTGGTGATAATACTCATCTTTATAATACTAGTGTTTACTGATACTAATAAACTTAATGCTAAAGATATTTTTTTATTATACGAAAAAAGATGGAATATTGAAAAAACTTTTAATTATGTCAAAAGAACTTTAAACCTTTCTTATTTATGGAGTTCTGATCCTAATATTATTGAGATTCAAGTGTATATTACTTTTATCATTTACAATGTTATGCTTAACTTAATTGGTGATGTTTCTAGATTACTTAATACTGATCCTGAACGTATTTCTTTTCATATGATTAAAAAATCTTTTTTTTCTGTATACTCAACATTGTGACGATTATGATTCTTTTTTAGACTTCTTGGTTATTAATCACAAAAAACTTGATTTAATTAAACCTGTTAAAAATTACTAAGTTATTTAATATTTATTTAAAATCTTGGTTTCCTCTGGAAACTACATTTGCTATATTAATTTTTGTTTTTGAATAAATTTTATTTTTTTTATTCTATTAAAATCTTTTATGTTTTCTCTTAAGTTTATATCATAGCCTTGATATCGCCATGTACTTAAAAAAGGTCGGTTTTAATTGTTGTTTCAATGTCGCCTTGCATTTTACACGCCGCACAAATCTACTTGGCTTTGTGCAAATTTACGAAACTTGATGTTTCGCAAAAACCCTACGCGAAACAACTATGCCAAATGTGATTAAAATAATTGCTATAGGAATAGCCCATATCGCATAGAGAATACTGTTTTTCATTTGTTCAACGGACATTATAGAAATGTACTGCAAGTGATAAAGGGGCATGAGCACAATAATCCGATATAGTGAGCTTGTTTCAGGTATGGGCAAAATAATCGGCACTACATATATAGCGGCAGAAACCGCAAAGGCAATCATTTGACTTTTGCAAATAGCAGATAGGATTAAAGTAATACCTGTTACACTGATTACACCGCTTAATGCCAAAATAATCTGATATTTAAGCACCGTTCCACAAGTAAGATTAAATGGGATATATCCCTCTACAAACTCTTGAGGAGCGAATAGAATACTGCAATTCAGGCCCTCTTTACCATATAAAACAAATGCTAATATCAAATGAAATGCAACAATCAAAATAGTTATAAACAATGCCGAAAGAATACTTGCTATTATTTTTGCGGTAGCACACTTTGTTTTTCCATATTTACTAGTTAGAATTATGTTATCAACACCACTATACTCGTCAGAGAAAATAGGCGTTATGATTAGAATAATGACTAAAGAAAGAGAAATCAAAACCTTTGCTATATTTTGACTTGTATTAAGCCAACCGTTTACATAGCCGATTTTAATTTCTTCGTTGCCAAAAAGATCAGAAACACTTGCCCCATTCCAATTTCCCTTCATATCCGAAAATCGAGCAAAAGCGGAAGACTGAATAGCGTTTTGATAAAGATATTGAGCATTCATTCCATGCAAATCATGAGTAGGCTTAAAGTCAGTCATTATTTGTTGCATTTTTTCATCTGTCAAAACACCCTCGTATTTTTCCGCAACAGATTTATCAATCTCAATCGCGGTTCTGCCTTTGCCTTCGTTGCTCTTGCCGTCAAAAGCGTACATATTATGGAATGTAGCATAAGAAAGTACAAAAGACAGTAAAAGTACAGCGGCAATAGAAATCATCGTAAATCGTTTTGTCAATATTTTTTGCAATTCAAATTTGATTAAATTCTTCATTCTTTACTCATTCCTTTGAAATAGAAAAGGTATAAGTCTTCTAATGTAGGCTGTACTCGTATGGCATTTTCCATAGGTTGACGAGATGCAATCACCCGTAGCACCGTATTATTATTTTTGATGTTTCGCAAATTGCTTATATTAAGTGTTTCTGTATACCGTTCGGCAAGACTGGACGGAACAGCACATTCCCAAACATAACCGTCAATTTCTTTGATAATTTCTTGAGGTTTTCCGAATTGGAGCACCCGTCCAGATTTCATCATAATAATTTCTTCAGCGATAAACTCAACATCAGAAACGATATGCGTAGATAGAATAACAATCCTGTCTTTAGAAAATGCACTTATCAGATTACGAAAACAGACACGCTCCTTTGGATCAAGTCCCGCAGTTGGTTCATCTAATATCAAAATATGAGGATTATTTAGCATTGCTTGTGCAATCCCTAAACGCTGTTTCATACCGCCGGAAAAGGTTTTTATTTTGTGGTAGATTTCCTTTGTTAAGCCAACCACATCTAACAATTCCAATGCTCTTTCCTTAGATTGCTTATCTTTCAAGCCTTTTAATGCGGCAACATACATTAGAAAATTCATTGCGGTAAAATCGGGATAATATCCAAAATGCTGTGGTAGATACCCCAATAATGTTCGGTATTTCTCACCCAATCCCAAGATGTTTTTTCCATCCAAAGTGATTTTTCCAGAGGTGGGAGTTTGAATATCACAAAACAGCTGCATAAGTGTGGTTTTCCCCGCACCGTTTGCACCAAGTAGGCCATAAACACCATTTGATATAGTAATATTTAAATGGTCTATGGCAGTCTTTGAGCCGTATTTTTTTGTCAGCTCGCTTGTTTTAAGTTCCATATAAATGCTCCTTTCATTATGGGGAGTAAAAAAATACTCCCTATGTGTTTACATAGAGAGTATAAAATACAATATTCAACTTTTTATCTACAAAGATGGCATTTTGAAAAAGGCAGACACCTTTGCACCAATCGCAGAATTTTCAAGTTCAAGATAGCCTCCATGGTGTTCGCAAAGCATCTTGCAGATATATAATCCCAGTCCAAAGTGTTCAGAGTGATTTTCTTCCTCAGTAAAATATGGGTTTGTAGCCTTTTTCAAAATGTCTTTAGAAAAGCCTTTGCCATCATCAGATACCGATAACAGCAATCCATTATTTTTTTCCTCAATAGTCAAGTTAATAATAGAAACGGCATAGCGGAGAGCATTTGAAATCAAGTTATTGCTTACCTGCAAAATGAACGACTTATCAAGATTTAAATATTTTGAGGTTGTATTGTTTTTCAGAGATAGTTTTTTGTTTCCCGCTGCGCATAGCATATTCGCACTTTCTGTCAAAGAGAAAAAAATTTCCTGCAAAGATATTTTTATATATTCTGGCTGTGCATCCTCCAATCGCTGTAAGCTACTCATACTGTCAATATAACGCTCTAAACGAAAAATATGTTTTCCCATTGTAAGAGCGGTTTCTCTTGTCATATCGTTATTGCTTGCCTGTAACATTTCGTCATAGCCCTTTAATACGGTAAGAGGGGTACGCAAATCATGAGCAAAAGCAGCATTAAGTTGTTTGCGATCTTCAACTTGACACCACATTTCAGAAAAATTACTTGCAAGAGTAGAACGCATAACTTCAAAAGAAGTACAAAGCTGTCCTAATTCGTCTTTGCTATTATAGGAGATAGAAAAATCTAAGTCGCTATTTGAAATTTTTTCCGAAGCCGCTTTTAATTCTGCAAGCGGTTTTTTCAGTTTGTTCCTGTAAAATAATAAAGCTGCGGCAATGATACACAGTGCGGAATACAGCGGTGTTACTATAATTGGCACAATTCCATATAAAAATATGAGTTGCTCATCTTTGTCAGATAAGGCAACGGGGGCAGTGCCAATATAACTTCCCTCGCCTAAGCGTTCTCCCCTTTGATTTGTTAAATAATATTTTTCACTTGTTATTGGATATGAATTTTTAATATTTTCAGCAGCATTATTACATAATAAAGTTGTTACCGTACTTAAAATAAGAGCAATGATAATAAACACGAAAACATAAAGTACAATGCTTTTTCTCAAAGACAAATTACGCCAAAGGTGCTTTATTTTTTCCATTTATAGCCACGCCCCCAAACTGTTTCAAGGTAGGACTTATCCGTAAATGCTGCAATTTTAGTTCGTATTCTGCGGATATGCTCTGCTATTACGCTACTGTCACCCTCATTATCATATCCCCAAACTCTTTCGTAAATCCGTTCCTTGTCAAAAATTTGCCCCAAATTTTGAGAGAGGAGCTCTACAATATCAAACTCCTTTTTCGCAAGCATAATTTTTTCGCTTTTGTAGAATAAGCAACGTTCCAAAAAATCTATTGTGAGTTCTCCGGAAAATTTTAATTGTGTTTCAAAAGTATGGCGACTTTCTCGGCGTAAATGAGCGTTTACTCTTGCTTCCAATTCCATAAGCGAAAACGGTTTGACAATGTAATCATCGCCACCGACAGAAAAGCCCTTTACTTTATCTGTATCCTCAATCCTTGCTGTAAGAAAAAGAATAGGACATGATATATGGTTACGAATACGCTTGCAAACCTCCAATCCGTCTAATTTCGGCATATTAATGTCAAGTAAAATAACATCGGGCTTATATTCAATTTGCTTTAATGTTTCAAGGCCATTTGTAGCTTTGAGAACATAATAACCCTTGCTTTCAAAGAACTGACTAAGCATTGTTACAATATCAGCTTCATCATCGGCAATTAAAATTTTGCTTTTCATTTTTTGCACCTCCTTAACCACTTAATTATACGGGATAATATTCAATTATTTATCTACTTCTTTATTTTTTTTCTTTGCTCATCAACTTGCTTTTCTGTGTTCTTTGGTATCAGCCACATACGGGCAAACCAATCATGCCAAGTATGCGGGTTTCCTCGCAAAGTTTTTGTACCTGCCGTTCTGAAATCTTCCGTTTTACTGCTACTTCCAGGGCAGAAATGCAATCCATAATAACCCGTTCTTTATTTTCGTTATACTCTATATTATATACGGCAGACTGAATAATAACATAAATCTCAATATATTAATATAAAGATTGTGTTAATATAATCATGTATAAAAAGAAGAAAAAAGTAATGAAATGTATGTATAATAAATGACAAAGAGAAAAAAATAATAAAAATAAAAGCGATTATATACACGAAACCAAGCATAAGAATTTTCTTTTTTTTACATTTATACATTTTAAACGCTCTTCCGTTTTACCAAATGAACTTATTATCTATATTTACTGTAAAAGCATTTTTTTGTCTTTTTAAATTTGACTATAAAACTTAATTTTGATAAAATTAATTATAAATGTGTATTATGAGGTGAAAAAAATGTCTAAGATAGTTAAAATATTTCCTTTAAATGAAAATCATTTTGAGGATGTAACTAATTATATTTTAAAATTTTATGAAGAAGATCCTTTAGAATTTCTTTTTATAGGACCTTCAGGATATTACGTAAAAAATGTTGCTGATTGTGTTGCGGCAAAAATTAATAAAACTTTGAATAGAGATTCTTTTCAAGTTTTAAATCAATATGTTACAGAATTACTTAGAGAAGAACAACCTGATGCTAATATAATCGACAGAGATTTTTTAAAAGTTTTTATTAAAAAAGAAATAGATGAAATTATTGAAAAAGAAAAATCTGATGATGAATTTTCACAGTATTTAAAAATACTGAATAAAAGTAAAAGATCATCAGAATATATCCTTGATATATTTCAAAAAAAATGGGAAATAAAAAATACAGAAGAAGATTCTTATTTAGAATATGCTCAAGTTTACATGGATATAGAGAAAACTCTTGATACTCATACAAACTTGTACAAGTTATACAAAATGCTCGAAGAAAAATTAGAAGATATTTTAAAAACTAAATTTGACGATTCTAAAGATTATAATAAAAATTTTGATCCTATATCTGTTTACAAATGGTTTTATAATGAGTATAAAGGCAAAAAAAATAAAACGATAATAATTTCTGGTTTTTTTGATTTAACACCAATAATGTGTAAAGTGCTTGAAAATATTTTTGAGATATTTGAAAATGTTCACTTTCTTATATGGCAAGATATAGAGGATAGATCTTTCAATTCACTTTCATCAGTTTATGAGTTTATAAACAAAAATAATTTTTCAATATTAAACATTCCTAAAAATTTGAAAAAACTTTTTTCAAATAAAAAAATGAAAATATATCAAATGTCTGATTCTATAAATGAAGTTGAAAAAATATGCAAAGAAATAAAAAACAAGATTTTAACGGAGAATATTGATTTAAAAGATTTTGGAATAGTTATTCCAGATAATTCATTAGTTAATGTTGTTTCAGAATATTTTGAAGAAATAAATATACCTTATCATATAAAAAATGATATTCCTTTATCAAAAAGCCAAATAGTGAATATACTCCTTCAGCCTTTTAAAACTATAACGAGAGGATATGAAACAGATGATATAATAGCCTGTATTGAGGATGGTTTTGCGGGAGAAATTAATTTAACAGTTGAAAATATTGAAAATTATCTTATCAGATTAAACTTAATGTATGACGTTCAAAAATCTTCTTTGTCTAACAGAAGAGAAAAATGGTTAAATAAAATAAATGAAGAAATAAAATTGCTCAAAATAATCAAAAAAAATACAGAAGAAGAAGAGAGAGTTGAAAAGGAGTTAAATGAAATAACAGAATTAAGAGCAATTTTTGAAAAATTGTTTTCTTTTTTTTACGAAATTGAATATGAAAAAAATAAAAAAAGAAATTTTAAAATTGAAGATATCAGAAAATTTATAAAAAAATGGTTTGAAATGAAAATTATAGACCTTACTATATTGAAAAAATATATTGATGAAAGAGATAAAGAAAAATTTTCTAAAGAAATAAAAAGCGAATATAATGCTTTAAAATATTTTGAATCTTTTTTATTTAAATTTGAGAAAACATCTGAAAAAATCTTTGAAAAAAATAAAAAAATAAGTTTAGAAAAAATTTTCAGAATGATTTCTGATTTAATTGAGGTTGAAACATACAGAGATTCAGAAAAATATTATAATTGTGTTGAAATTATGAATCTGTTAGATTCAAGATTCGTGTACAAAAAACATAAATATTTTTTAAATTTCACTGAAAATAATTATCCTTCGATTTCAATAAATCCATTTTTATCAGCTATGACTGATGATGGAAAAGATATAGCGAAAACATCTGAAAAAATTAGTAGAAGAAACCTTTTTATTTCAATGATTTTTTCAGACAACATAATTTTTTCGTATCCAAAAGCAACATTATCTGGAAATCAAATTTTAAGTTCACCATATGAAAAAGAATTTATTAAACTTTTTAACGTTGAAACTTATATAAAATATGAAAATAAAAAAGAAGTTATAATAAATAATCCAGAAGAAATTTATTCGAAAAACGAAGCGTTGTTATATTACATAAATAAAAATATAGAAACAATTTTTTTGGATTTAAATGAAAAAAAAGAAGAAATTCTTCAATTAAAAAAATATTTAGAGAATCATAAATGGGATTTAGATAAAAAAATAAAAATAAATTACTTATCACATTCAAAATTATCAAATTATGTCGATTGTCCGTTGAAATATTATTATTCATCAGTCGCATATGTAAAAGGTGAAAAAAATTTTGATATATTTTCAGAGGGATTAATAAAACATTCTGTTATGAGTGAAATAGCTGAAAAAAAACCATTTTATTCTGATTTGAGGGAATTAATGTTTGAAAATGAAAAAGCAGAAGAATTTATAAAAAAAATAATAGAAAAAGTATGGGACGAAAAAATAACTAATGTTCTTCATAAATATCAAGCAGTTAAAATTGTGGAAATAAATAGAATATCTCAAGATATTTTTTTAACTTTAGAGAGCTTATTAGAAAGTTATCTTGAAATAAATAAAAAAACAAAAATAGATTTTTCTCAAACTATTTTTACTGAAAAAAAATTTGCTTTTGAATATCATATAGAAAATTTTGGAAAAATAAATATAGAAACAAGAATAGACAGATTTGATCTAACTAATGCAAATTATACTTATGTGATGGATAAATTTGAAAATGAAATAAAAAAACCAGCATATTGTATTATAGATTTAAAAAATAGTGAGAATTCATATCAATCTGAACAACTATTTCTTTATTATTTAGGTTTAATAAATGATGATGAATATAAAGAAAAGTTAAAAGACAAAGATATTTATTTGAGATTTCATCCATTCAAACAATTAAAAAAAGCATCAAATAAATTTATAAAAATTCAAAATGATCTTGTAATAATTTTAAAAAAAGGAAGCTCAACAAATTTTATTGCTTTTAATTTCCATGAGTTCAATAACTGGCTTATAAAAACATTAAAAGAAATAGAAAAAGGAAGCTTTTATCCAATAGCAACTAAAGAAAGAATTATAAAAAGATTTTTAGAAGAAATGAATGAAAAATACGAATGTATGAAAAATGAAAAATATTATGAGTGTGGATTTTGTGAGTATAAAAATATATGTAATCTATTAGAATACTTAAAAGATTTTGAAATAAAAAAAGATAGATAAAGCATGGTTGTCCAAGAAAAACGTATCTAAAAGCAGTTTAAGACGGTTAGTAAAAATTTGGAAAAGAAAATCATATAATGCTTTTTTGATGGTAAATATGGATGAAATAAAGTAGCGAACAATTGAAAATTTTCGTCAAAAAAACAATTGAGCGAATCAAAAAATGCGTCAGAAAATAGCATGTCTGAGCGTAGCGAGTTTGCTATTTTCTGACGCATTTTTTGATTCGCTCAATTGTTTTTTAGAAAATTTGATCTTGTTTGCGTTTATTTTATCCATTATTTACCACTTCATTATTATAAGCATTTAGTTTTAATGTATTTGAATTGGGTTTATTAAAAATATTATCAAGTAAAAAAATAAATGTTAAAAAACATCTTTATGAATTTCCAGAAATTATCTATAAAATACCAACGTTATCATATGCGCTGTAACGCCGTGCAAAGTTCGCGTGGCTGTTACACTACATTTGAAAGAATAAGGTATTAATTTTGAAAATATGTTCTTCCCAAATTTCCAATATTTCTACTATAAAATACCAACGTTGTCATAAGTGCTGTAACGCCGTGCCTTCTTGGGAACGATAGTTGAACAAGCGTTTAACCATAGTTTAACCATTGTTGAACGCAAAAGATGAATGTTTTTGCCTGCACTGTAACGCCGTGCAAAGTTCAGCGTGGCTGTTACACTACATTTAAAAACAAAAAAAGATGATGTCAAAAATGTTTTTTTCTTAACCAAATATATCGAAATTTATTTGTTATTTTCAATCCAATTGTCTAATTTTTCCATAGCTAAATCAAAAGTTTTGTAAGAAATATCTGGTAAAGTTCCTCCCCAAATTTTTTCAGCTTCTTTAAAACCTTCTATAATAGCATTTCTTAATGTTTCAGCTTTTGAAGTGTCTCCGCCTGAAATAGATATTGCAAAATCAACAAGTCTGCTACTTACGTTTTCAGGGCTTAATTCACCACCGTCAGAAATCAATACCGCAGCTTCTTTTTGTGCAATTTCATCAACTTTGATATCTTTATTAAATTGCAAATCTTTAAACGAATGTCCTTGGCGTTCTAATAATTCTTGTACAATTTTTCTTAATTGAAAATAGATTTTTTCACTTTCCTCTTTTAATGATTCTACAGAAGTCCAATTTGGTTTGCTATAAGTCGTAGGTGCTTCATTTTTTGAAGGAACATATTGATCTGCGAGTAAGTTGTTTTTATTTTCTTTATCAACATTGTTAGGATTTTTTTTATTTTCATTAGTTTTTTTGATTAATTGTAAACCCGCAACATTGTTATCAATCTTCATTTTTTTACCCCCTTTTTTATTAGTTAATATATTATCGGTTTCTTTAAAATTATCTTTAATAAAAAAATCTGCCTTTTTAAAGGCAGATTTTTTTATTTTGAAGATATTTTTGTCCAAGTATCTTTTAAAGTTGCAGTTCTGTTGAAAATTAAATTTTCTGATGTGCTATCATAATCTGGTGTAAAATAACCAATTCTTAGAAATTGATATCCCTTTTCAATTTTAGCATTTTTTGCTTCAGGTTCTAAAAGACAACTTTTTATAATAGTTAATGAATTAGGATCTATGTTAGAAGTATAATCATTACCCTCTTCACATTCATAAGGGTTTTCTTTTGTGAAAAGATGAGAGTAAAGTCTAATTTCGCCATTCAAACAATGTTTTTTTGAAACCCAATGTAAAGTGCCTTTTACTTTTCGACCATCGGGACTCCATCCTCCCTTAGTTTGAGGATCGTAAGTACATCTCAATTCTATTATTTCGCCTGAGTCATTTTTTATGACTTCTTCACAAGTTATGTAATAAGCATTTGCAAGACGAACTTCTTTTCCGGGGGCGAGTCTGAAAAATTTCTTAGGAGGGTTTTCCATAAAATCATCTTTTTCAATAAATATAACTTTTGAAAAAGGAATTTTTCTTTTGCCGGCGTCAGGATTATTAGGGTTGTTATCTGCATCTAACCATTCTTCATTATTTTCAGGATAATTAGTTATAACTACTTTCAAAGGGTCAATAACGGCCATAAGTCTATCAGCATTTTTATTTAAATCTTCTCTCACAAAATATTCTAACATTCCATAATCTACGATGCTTGCAGCTTTAGAAACGCCTATAGCTTCTGCAAAGTTTTTAATAGCTTCAGGAGTGTATCCTCTTCTTTTCATTCCAACAATAGTAGGCATTCTTGGGTCATCCCAACCATTAACAAAATTATTCTTTACAAGATTAATTAAATGTCTTTTACTCATTACAGTATAAGTTAAATTTAATCGTGCAAATTCTATTTGCTGAGGGTGACAATGAATAGTTATGTTGTCTAAAAACCAGTCATATAAAGGTCTGTGATCTTCAAATTCAAGGCTGCATAGTGAATGAGTGATGCTTTCAAGTGCATCTGATATACAATGTGTGAAATCGTACATAGGATATATATACCAGTTATCATTTGTTCTATGGTGTTTTGTAGTTTTTATTCTATAAATAACAGGGTCTCTCATATTTATGTTAGGAGATTTCATATCTATTTTAGCTCTTAAAACTTTTTCGCCTTCTTTAAATTCACCTTTTTTCATTCGTTCAAATAAATCAAGGTTTTCCTTAATTGAACGAGTTCTATAAGGGCTTTCCTTTCCTGGTTCTGTTAAAGTGCCTCTATACTCACGAATTTCTTCAACTGTTAAATCATCAACGTAAGCAAGTTCTTTTTTTATTAATTCTACAGCATAATCATATAATTTTTCAAAATAGTCAGAAGCGAAATAAAGATGTTCTTTCCAATCAAATCCAAGCCATTTTATATCGTTTTTAATTCCGTCAATATATTCTGTTTCTTCTTTATCAGGGTTGGTGTCATCAAATCTTAAATGACATACACCGTTATATTTTTTTGCCATACCAAAATTTATGCAAATAGCTTTTGCATGACCTATATGAAGATAACCATTAGGCTCTGGCGGGAATCTTGTTTCTACTCTATCACCATTTTTTCCATTTTTTAAATCTTCGTCTATTATTTTTTCGATAAAATTCTTTTTTACAATATCTTCTCCGTTCATCGATATCACCTCGCTTATTTTCATTTATTATAACATATATTTTTTTAAATACATAAAAACTTTTATTGAATTTTATAAAAAGTTGGAAAGGAAAAACAAAAAAATGTTTAAATGTTTAATTGGTTAAGCATTTAAATAGTTAAAAGTTAAAAGTGGAAAGCGACACAAATTTTTTTTATAATGCACTTACGGTAAATATAGATGAAATAAAGTAGCGAACAATTGAGAATTTTCGTATAAAAAAAAATTGAGCGAATCAAAAAATGCGTAAGAAAATAGCATGTCTGAGCGTAGCGAGTTTGCTATTTTTAGCAATTTTTGACCGAGCGAAAGCCGTTTTTTAGAAAAATTGATCTTGTGAGCGATTTATTTTATCCGATATTTACTACTTCATTAATAAATGTTTTTAACGCTTTTCCTAACCAACTTTCTATTTTCCAACTGACCAACTAATAATTATAAGAGCTTTCAAAAACCTGTCCACCCCGTCAACCTTCGGTTGTCACCCCTCAAGAGGGGAATTAATTACAAATGCTTGTTTTATGGTTATTTCAGATCAACTTTCTATTGACCAACATTGTCATATGTGCTGTAACGCCGTGCCTCCTTGGGAACGATAGTTGAACGGTAGTTAAGCAAGCGTTTAACCATAGTTTAACCATTGTTGAACGCAAAAGATGAATGTTTTTGCCTGTGCTGTAACGCCGTGCAAAGTTCAGCGTGGCTGTTACACTACATTAAAAGCAAAAAACGGTTAATATTAAAATGGTTTTCCTAACCAATTTTAGGCTAACAAACTAATAATTTTATTTTTATTTATTTTTCTTGATTTTAAGAGAAAATTTATATATAATATAAGAAGATTAATTAAGGAGGACTTGAAATGTCAGAAGTAAAAAAATTGGAGATTAAAGATATTATTTTTTATTCATTGATTATATTATCTTTTTTAACTTTTTCTCCATTTGATCATATAACTTTAATTTTTTCTATGATTTTTATTTTAATTAGAGCACTACCTTTTGTTCCGTTATTTTTTATTGTAAACGTACTTACTGTAAGTGTGTTGAAAACGCCTTTAATAAATAGCCTTGCATTGGTTGGCATATTACTGAATATTTCTTTTTTTAAAACAAGAAAAGAAGTTTTTAATATAATAGCTTTTATTTGTACTGTTTCGGTAATGAATTTTTCTTTGAATGATATAAATAGATTTTTTATATTTGTGGTTTTGGTATATTATATGTATAAAATTTTTAAAGAAAATAAAAAAATATATTTACTAATCGTATTAGTCATTTTTATTTTGATAAATTTTTTTAGTTTTGAAAAATTTTCTATTAGAGATTTAATATATGCTATCGAAGAAAACAAACCAGAAGAAACAATAGTTCAATTATATGAAGAGGAAGAAGATATAGAAACGGACGAAAGAAGAGAAAGAGAAAAAAAACGTATAGTAGTTCAAACTTCTGAGATTCAAGAAGAAGGGGTAGAAACCGTAAAATTTTTTTATATTGATTTAGATAATATACAAAGGCTTACAATATTTTTATCAATAGGTATATTTGTTTATTTTTTTACGTGGTTTATAACGCTTAAAAGTCATAAAAAAATTTCAACATATATTTTTACTGCAGTTGCAGTTGTATTTGTTGCATTTTTATTTTATTCTATAATGACTTCTTTAGGAAATGTGGATAGTGAAATAGTAGATATGATTTCAGAAACTATTTCTTATCAAAAAGATAGATTTGAAACAGGATATGAAAGATGGGAAGATTTTGAAATAGAATTAGTTTTTAAAGAAATAGAAGATATGAATACATTTGAAAAAGCTTCTTATAAAATAATTAATAAAGATAATCTTATTGTTATTACGGGATTTTTTATAATGTTGACAACAATAATTTTAACTTTCAAATTTATAAGAAAAAAATACGATAAAACTAAAAAAGAAATAAAAAGAGAAATTGAAACGTTTGAAGAAAAAATAGAAGATTTTTCGGGAGAGAAATTTTTAATAATTGAAGAAGCTTATATTTTTATAAGAGAAAAATTCTTATATAAGTATTATAACTTAACCCCTTTTGAGCTTCTTAGAAATGTTGATCACTGTGTAGATTTTGAAAAACTTTCAAATTTTTTTGTTTTAAAAGAATATGGGAAAAAGGATATTTCTGAAACCCAAGAAGAGATAAAACAAATAATAAAAAATTCAATAGATTATTATAAAAAAGCAAACTCCATATAGGAGTTTGCTTAATTAACGTCTAACCAATTTTCAATTGTTAAATATTGAACGTCTCCATCGAATTCAAATCTATAAGTTCTATTGCGAATTCTATCGCCAAAAAAATCAGCTTCTTCAGAGTTTCTTGTGCCTCTATTAAACCTGAAGTTTATAGTTTTTCCTGCGGGCATTTCAAAAGTAATTGAATAATAATTGTCTGACTCTTTTTTTAATTTATATTTGCTATCACCAGCTATCCAATTATTAAAATCTCCGTATAAATATATATCAGCATTTGTAGGTTTTTCGGGAGTTGTGACATAAAAAGTAACTGAAAAACTTTCATCAGAACCTTCAGAGATGCCTATACTTGCAGAAGTTATTGGGGGTACATTTTCAATAGGTTTTTCAGAAGAACAAGAAAAAAGAAAAAAAAGCATCGAAATAGTTAAAAGTAAAACAAAAATCTTTTTCATAAAATACCTCCTAAAAGTGAATTGATTTATAATAAATCAATTATACCAAAAAAAATTAGGTTAATGATGTTAATAATGTTAAAAATGTAAATTTTCAATTCATATTTATATCAATATTAGATTTTTTTAAAATATAAAGAGAATAATAAAAAGTTCTTTTATAGAAAATATATAAAGTAAAAAATATGACAATTCCAATTAAAAACCAAATTTGTTTGAAAAAAGAATCAAATGAAGATTCTTCAAAAGATAATATTCTAAACATCAAAAACGCGCCTATTTCTACCATTAAAAACATCAAAAATTTAACTATTTTTTTACTATTTAGCGAAATAGTGACGGGAATTATGAAAAAACCTAAAAAAATCCATCCGAAAGGATCGTTGAAAAATATTGAAATTACAAAAGTAGTAATTAATGACATGAAAAAATATTTTTTCCCGCATATATGATTTACTATCATTAATGGAAGAAAAGAAAAAAATGAAATAGCAACACCTATAATTGGAATAAACATATGTAAAGAAAATAAGATAACTGCAAGTACTGAAAGAATTGCACAAAATGTAATATTTTTTTGCATAAAAGTTCTCCTTATAAAAAATTGTGGTAAAATAAAATATGTAACTCAAAAAATAAAAAATTTTTAATAATATTTAAGGGGTGAAAAAATGAAAAATACAGCATATGAGGTAGAAAAAAAATTAAGAAATATTTGTTTTTTAGTAAAAATAGAAGGAAGAAAAGTATTGAAAAATTTTGATATATCTACAGCTCAATTTGATTTGCTACAAATATTATACTTCAAAGATCGAAAAAAGTTAAGCGATATAAGCAAAATTTTAGGAGTTACAAAAAGTACAACTACAGGTTTAATTCAAAGATTAGAATTGATGAGTCTTTTAACAAAAGAGCAATCAGAAAAAGACAAAAGAGTTTTTGAAGTTGTTATTACTGAAGAAGGAAGAAAAATTATTGATCAAGTTTTAAACAGGAGATTAGAATTGATAAATAAAGTTATAGAAAAAATGGGAAAAGATGAAGAACTTATAGAAAAATTAACTGAATTATACCAAACAATTGAAGAGGTGGTAAAATCAGATGAGTAGAAGGAAATTAATTTTTCTCCTTTTTTTATTAAGTGTTTCTATGGCTTTTCCAACATCATCCATTCTTATTAATGGAATGAATGGCAGTATGGTTTTTATTGATGGAATATTCAGAGGAAATATATCTTCTGGCACATTTAAAGCAAGTAATCTTCCTTCCAAAATAGTAGAAGTTAGACTATCGCGTTCAGGATATGCTGATTATTATAAAGATGTAGATATGACTTCTGAGGAAGATATAATAATAAATACGGTTCAGGATCCTTTATCTATTTTAAAATTGAATATTTCTCAAAAAAATTATGTTATTTCTTATGATTATCTTGGAAGAAACTATAAAATAAATTCTAATAATGATAATGTATATGAAATACCTTCAACTTTGAAAAAAATAATAATATTAAAAGATGATTATTTTGAAGGAACTATAGATATACAATTGATTCCTTTTTCTAGAAATATTGCAGATGTAAATCTAATTTTAAAAGATGAAATATTGATTGATAGCAACCCTTCAGGAGCAAAAGTTTATTCTAATTTTGAATTTTTAGGAGAAACCCCACTAAAAATAAAAAGAGATGAATATAGAATAATAGAATTAGTTAAAGAAGGTTTTTTTAAAAAACAATTAACAATAGAATCATCAGAAAAAGAACTTTTAGTGAAATTAGATAAAGGGATTGCGGTTAATATGAATTCGCAACCTTCTGATGCTGCTATATATGTCAATGGAGAATTTTATGACAAAACTCCTGCTGTATTTACATTACCAACTGGAAATCATATAGTAGAAATAAAAAAAACAGGTTATGATTCACAGAAATTATCAATTAATCTTAACGAAAATTCATTAAGAAATAATTATCTTGTCAAATTAGAAAATCAATATAAAACGATTCAATTTTCAAATTCTGAAAATTTTAAGTTTAATATAGATGGAATATATTTAGGAAAAGGTATTTCAAAGATAATTCTTGATGGAAATGATCATTTGTTAAGAATTTCAGATGGAATGAATGTTTATGATTTTCTTATTGATAGTAATTTTCCTAACACGGTTGATTTAAAAAATATTACAGTTGTAAATGTTCTTTCGAAAGAAAAAGTGGCAGTAAATTATTTAAATAAAACACTATATACTCCTGCTAATTTTATTATAGAAACACTTTTTCAAAAGCAAGACATCATTTTAAGAACTTTAGGAAAATCATATATAATAGAAGTTGAAAAAAACAAATCAAATGACTTGATATTGGATAAAGATATAGGCTATTTAAATGTTGCCGCAAATCTAGAGGGAGTTTTGTATTATGTTAATAATGTTTTTAAAGGTAAAGAAAAAATATTTATGATGCCTTTAGAAGAAGGTTTGTATGAAATAAAAGTTGTATATCAAAATAAAATATACAAAAAAAATATTGAAATAAAAAACGGTGAGAAACATTTTGAATTTTTTGAAATTTTAGAGAAATTACCTTTGAGAATAGAATCTTCTAAACCTTTTTCAATTAACGGAGAAAATTTTTTGGAAAAAAATCATTTTGAATATTTTAATAAAGGTCCTTTAGTAATCAATTCAGGAATGGAGAATGTAGTGATTTTCTTTAATGAAGCGCAATTTTTAGATATAGATGTAATTAAATGACGGAGGTGCAGAAATGAAAAAAAAGTTAACACTGGTATTTACAGTAATATTTTTAGTAATAAATATTTTTAGTCAAATAAACATAAGGGATTTAAGTCCTGCATCACCATCTTATCCTCATGTAATTAGAATGATAGAAACAGGTATTATGAATCTTGATACACAAGGAAGATTTAATGGTTCGGAATACATGCCTAGGTTTGATATAGCTACTTTTGCATCAAGAATGTTAGATCATATAGACAAATTATATGAAAGTAGAATAGTATTGCTTGAAAATGATTTAAAAGAAATAAAAGAATTGAATCTTAATCAAAGAATAAACTTAGTACAAAATAATTTTGATAATAAGTTATCCTCAATTGATCAAAGATTGAAAGATCATGAAAACAATTTAATTGTATTAGAACAAAATTTTTCATTCAATATAGAAAAATTAAATGAGAATATTTCATATAATTTTGAAAAAACAGAAAATGAAATAAAAGAAATAATTGAAAATATGAATTTAATAGAGAAAGACTTAATAAACTTAAGTGATTTTGTAGATCCTAATAGTCCTTTAAATGAAAATAATCCTATATTTGTAAATTTAATAAAGGATCTTGATAAATTAGTTGAAAAAATTGCTATGGAAGAGTTAAAAAAAATAAGTGATGAAGCTTTGGAAAATATAAAACTTTTTTCTTTAAGAATGGAAAATTTTGAAGAGGATGTTTATGATATAAATGAAAAATTCGATAAAACAGTCGAATATTTAAATACCATAATATTAACTCACGAAGAAAAGAGCAGGGAAGAATTAAAAAATTACGTAGATTCTAAAATGAATATTGAACAAGATGCCTTGAAAGTGTCCTTAAGAAATATTGCTAATACAGAAGTTTCTTATTTGAAAAATATAATAGACCCACTTTTTATCGGAATTGAGGATAGATTGAATAATTTAGAAGTCGAAAGATCTTATAATGTTCAGGAAAAATTAAACAGTTTTGAATCAAAATTGTTTTCTTTAGAAGCTAAATTAGTATTTTTAGAAAATGCTACAAGCTCTTCGAATCCTCTGGAAGTAAATACTAATGAAATATTATTTATGAAAGCTGATATAGAAGAATTAAAAGCAAGTATTTTTAATTTAGATAGCGAAACTAGAAAACTTATAGACAAAAATTTATTAAATGAGCAACATATTCAATCTTTTGATAAAAGAGAAGAATTTTATCAAAATAAAATTCTTATGTTGGAAGAAAGAATAAACACATTTTCTTCTGAACTGATATTTCAAAATAAAAAGATAGATAATTTAATATTTGAAAATTCTCAAAATAAAGTTGAAAATAAAAATCTTTTAAGCGATCAGGAATTAAATGCAGTTTATCAGAGAATAGAAAGTATAGAAAGATTTATGGGAACATATGCTGACGAAATTAGTAATTTGAATTTATATTCAAAATCTTTTGATGATTATAATGAAAAATTAAAAAAATCGGAAGAAAAAATAATGAGTAATGAAAATGAAATAAGAAATTTAAAAGAAAAATTCAATACGGTAAACTCAAATTTAAATTATTTAACTAATATGGTTAATGTTACGGATGAACAACTTCAAAAAATAGGTAATATAACAGATTTATCAGAAAGAGTTGGTAATCTAGAGATTTTTAATGATGCCACGGAAAAAAATTTAGGACAATCTTTTAATAGAATCGAAGTTATAGAGAAAAAAGTTAATGAAATAGAAAAGTCTATAGGAACTTTTAATGTTAGTTTGCACCAAATGGAAGAACTTCAAAAATCTTATGAAGAAATGTATAATATATATATCAATTTAAGAGCTGAGATAGATTATTCGGAAGACATCAATGCCCTTAAAGCTGATTTGAAAAGTGAAATAAACAGTATTATAATCAATCAGCTTAGAATAAGAGATGAAAAATTAATGGAACACGATGAAATCGTTTTAAATGTTTATAAAGAAATGGAAAGTCTTAAAATCTATAATAAAGAAAAAGAAGAAGAAATAAAAGCATACAGAGAACAACTTAATGAAACAAATATGATTTTAAAAGAAATTGAGGAACAGCTTAGAGAATTGGAGGAACCAGAAAAAATTAATTTTTGGACTTCAATGGGTATGGGTCTTTTTGGAGTAGCTGTAGGAGCATTTATTACATATTTTATGCTAACTTCATCTTTGTAAAATAAGTGACCGGTAAAATCAAATTAGAAATTTAGTTAACTGTATCTTTTAAAAGATTTGGGGGGAAAAATGATTTATGGATTATCGCTTGGAGCGGGGGGAGCAAGAGGTATAGCTCATCTAGCATTTTTACAAGAAATAAAAAAAAGAAATTATAAATTTGAAATAGTTACAGGAACTAGTGCCGGTGCAATAATAGGTGCACTTTATGCTATTGATCCAGAAAAAGATTATACTTATTTATTTAAAGAAGTTATGGAAAAAAATGAAAGTACGATAAAAAAATTAGGGAAAGAATTAAATTCTGGAATAAATGTATTAAAAAAAATGATAACTTCAAAAAGTGTCATAGACAATAACTTTGCTTATAAAATGTTTAAAGATTTTTATGGCAAAAAAAAGTTTTCAGAATGTAAATTAAAATTAGGTGTAGTTGCTTTTGATATAATTTCAGGAGAAAACGTTGAAATAACAGAAGGATATGTTATAGATGCTGTTATGGCCTCTTCTTCCGTTCCTGGAGCATTTAAACCAATGCAGTTAGGCGGAATGGAAATAGTTGATGGAGCAGTTCTTACAGAAGTACCCGTAAATTTAGCAAAAAAGCTTGGGGCACAATATGTTGTTGCAAATCATGTTTCGCCAATCATTTTAGAAAAAGAATATTTTAATGGTATGCAATATTTAGAATATCTTGATGAATATAAAGTGGAATTTATAACCCAAGACGAACTTAAAAACGCAGAAGAAATATATACATTTAATGGTGAAAATTTCTGGTACGAATTTTTTGAATATGAAAATGTTTTAAAAAATGCTAAAGAAATATATGGAAGTGTTATGTTATGAAAATATCTGTTGGGGGATTATTTGAAGGGATTTATTGGGATAGTGGAGCAGTAGAAACTTTTGCTAAAAATTCAGAAAATATTTCTTTGCATACAACTTCTGCAGGTAGTTTAATAGGTTTATTTTATGGGTATTATGGGCAACATTTTTTTAGTAAGTTGAAAAGTTTTTTAGAGAATAAAGAAAATCCTATAAAAAACATGACAAATTATGATGCTTTTTATGAAAATATATACTCGCAAATAATTTCTCTTATAAAACTTGGGACAAATAAGGTATGTCTTTATAAAAGTGAAGAATTATATAAATTTTTTGATAAGATTTTTGGAGAAGAAAAATTAAAAGATTTAAAATTTCCAGTAACGTTTGAAGTATTTAATTTAAAAACAGGTGAAATAGAAAATCTATCAGAAGATGTATTAATAAAAGATATGCTTATGATGGAATTAAGCATACCTCCTTATTATGAAAGTTATGAGTATAATAAAGGGAAATACATACCTACAGGTTTTATGGGTTTAATACCTATGAAAAATCATTCTAATTCGATTGTAGTTTCTTATGAAGCAAATGGGAGTTATCCTGAACCTCAAAATGCTCTTGAAATTTTACTTAAAGCATCTTTTATAAGAATGAAAAAAAATTATTTCATAAACAGCAAAAATTGTGATAAAATTGAAGCAGAAGAAACCTTTGAAAACCCTTTTGTTATAAAAGTGTTTTTTAATGGAAGCGAAAAAGCCAAAAAATATTTGGAGGGAAATAAATGAAGAAAATAGTAATTATATTTGGAGTAATTTTTTTAGCGGTTTTTAGCTTTGCCGAATTAATAAATGTTTCAGCGGAAAATGTGGTTGGAGGAGAGCAACAATATACTTTGCGAGATAACGTAGCTATTAAAAAAGGAGATTTAATTATATCTACAAATTATGCTGTAATTTATTTAGTTAATGATGATTGGAGAAGACTTGAAAGTGAAAATACCACTATAAAAAGCGATACTTTTGAAGTTGTATCTAAGACTATGTCTTTTGATCTAAGAGATGAAAAAGGTACTTTTAAAGACGAAGTAAAAACATTAATTAACATTGATGAAAGCATTATGAATATAGTGAGTGATTTACTTGAAATAGATAATAAGTCAAAAATATATAATGGAAGTTCTAATGAAAGAGTACTTATTATTAAAGATGATTACACTATACGTGCAAAAAAATTTATTTATAATGAAAACGAAAAAAAATTAACGCTTGAAGGAGATGTTTCGATTATTAATACCGAAAAGAAAATTGATATGAAGTCAACTAACGCAGTTTTTAACACAAATACAAATGAAATAGAAGCAAGAACAGTTCAATTGACATTAGAATTAGCTAATTAAAAGGAGCGAGGTATATGATAGATATTAAAATTGTAAGAGAAAATTTAAATATAGTAAAAGAAGGATTAATTAAAAGAAATAATGATCCGTCAATTTTAAATGAACTTATTGAACTTGATGAAAAAAGAAGAGAACTCATTAAATCTTCTGAAGAAATAAGAGCAACAAGAAATCAAAATACAAAATTGATTTCTCAGTTAAAAAAAGAAAATAAGATTGATGAAATGAAAAAAATAATTGAAGAAGGTCAAAATATATCCTCTAAAATAAAAGAAATAGAATCTGAATTAAACATTATAGAAGAAAAATATATAAATAATTTGTATTATATTCCAAATATACCAGACGAAAATGTTGTAGTTGGAAAAGATGAAAAAGACAACGTGGTTTTAAGAGAGTGGGGAGAAAAAATTAAATTTGATTTTGAGCCTATACCTCATTGGGAGATAGCAGAAAAGACGGGATTAATGGATTTTGAAAGAGGTTCAAAACTAAGTGGTTCAAGATTTACTGTATTAAGAGGGAAAATCGCACGTTTAGAAAGAGCATTAATAAATTTTATGATGGATACACATGCAATAAAAAATAATTATACTGAAATATTACCGCCTCATATGGTTACAAGAGAAACCTTAACAGGAACAGGTCATTTGCCGAAATTTGAAGAAGATCTTTATAACACAAAACCAGATGATTTATTCTTAATTCCCACTTCTGAAGTTACTCTTATAGGAATGCATAGAGACGAAATATTAAGGAATGACGAATTACCTGTAAAATACTGTGGATATACACCTAATTATAGAAGAGAAGCCGGAAGTTATGGAAGAGATGTTCGAGGATATATAAGACAACATCAATTTAATAAAGTTGAATTAGTATGGCTCACGCATCCAGAAGAATCCGAGAAAGCACATAACCAACTTGTAGAAGACGCAGAAAAAATTTTAAGGCTGTTAGAACTTCCATACAGAGTTGTAGAATTGTGTACAGGAGATTTAGGTTTTTCGGCAAGAAAAACTTATGACCTTGAAGTATGGCTTGCGGCAAATGATGAATATAAGGAAATATCTTCATGTTCAAATACAGGCGATTTTCAAACAAGAAGAGCAAATATAAGGTTTAGAGATAAAGATAACAAAGTCAAACTTTTGCACGCATTAAACGGTTCAGGACTTGCGGTAGGAAGAACCCTAGTAGCCATAATGGAAAACTATCAAACTAAAGAAGGAAGAATAATTATTCCAAAAGTATTAAGACATTACATGAATAATGAAGAAATAATTTAAAGGATAAAAAATGCCTAATGCTTATTTTGGAGAAAAAATAAACGATAAAATAATACTTAATGAAAAAGAAATACAACATCTAAATATAATGAGGACATCTATTGGTGAAACAATAGATGTTTTTCTTGGTAATGGATATATTTATAATTGCAAAATAAAAACATTGAAAAAAAAACAATGTGATCTTGAAATAATAGATTACAAAATTATAAAAGATAATTATAATCCAGACATATCGCTTACAATTGGGATGAGTAAATGGGAAAGAATGCAAATTGTTATAGAGAAAGCCGTAGAATTGAGAGTAAACTCAATAAAAATTTTTCAAGGAGAAAAATCTCAACATAATTATAAAAATATTGATAAAATAAAAAAATGCGTTATAGAATCTGCAAAACAATCTTATAATCCTAATTTTCCAGAAGTGAATTTTACAAAAATTAATGAAATAAATCCTTTTAAAACGATAGTATTAGATTTTGAAGTTAATTCGGATTATAAAAGTGAAATAAAAAGAATAACAGGAAATGTAAATATCTTAATAGGCCCGGACACAGGGTTTTCGGAAAAAGAAAAATTACTTTTAAAAGAAAAAAGATTTAAAATAATTTCTCCAGGAGAAACGATAATGAGATTTGAAACAGCCGCAATTTATACTATATCTTCAATAAATTATGAATTTGAAAGATTAAAAAAATAGGAAGCATAGCTTCCTATTTTTTTAAGTTAACATCTAATTGATTGAAAGGAATTTCGATATTATTTTCTGCAAATTTTATTTTTATAAGTTTAGCAATATCCATGGAAGAAGATAAAAAATTTTCTTTCTTTGCCCAAAATCTTAAAGTAAAATTTATTGAAGAACTATCATAAGCTGAAAAAACTATTGCAGGTTTTAAATCATCAGATTTTTCAATGAGGGTACTTGATTGAAACACATCATTTAGAACTTCAAGGACTTTATTCAAATCACTTGAATAAGAAACCCCTATTTTAAGCTCATTTCTGCGTACTTCTGAGGGCCAGTAATGAGTTATTTCGCTTGACCAAACTTTTTTTCCAGGTATAACAATACTTTTTCCGTCAAAAGTTTTTAGCGTCACATGATTTATACCAATGGAATCAACTATTCCAGCGGTTCCACTTATTTCGATAGCTTCTCCTTCTACAATTAATTTTGTGAAGATAATTAGTAAACCACAAATAAAATTAGCTAAAGGTTCTTGTACGGCAAAAGCGATTATAATACCTCCAACCCCTAAACCGGCTAAAAAAGGACCGACATTTTGAAAAAATATTGAAATTATAATAAAAATAGCTATAGTATAAATAAACACTCCAATAAGAGATTTTAAAGATTTTTTGTAATGTAACTGAAAATTTTCATTTTTCTTTGAAAATCTTAAAATACTCTTATAAAAGATAGCACCTATGATTTTTGCAACTAAAAGAACTATGACGCTGAACAAAACTTTGATTAGATATTCGATCAAAACATCCATATTAACTGCCCCCTTTTTTTTAAGAAATTTTTATTAACTTTTGCCATTAACCAGACAATATCTTTTATATATTTATGATAACATAAAAGTTATAAAAAAAAAAATTTTAGTATGATAAAATAATTAATAATAAAATTAAAATATAGGAATAAATAAAACTAAAATAGAAAAATAAATTGTGAGGTGGAACAAAATGGCAGAAAATAAAAAAAATAAAAAAGAGAAACCTAAGAAAAAATTAGGAAAGAGTATTTTTGCACTTTTTATTTTAGGATTAGTATTAGCTTTTTCTATATTAACGATAGGGTATATATCTTTTGAATTTAGCAGAATATCTTCGTTTAATTTAAATCTTAAAGATGGTTGGAGAAGTTATTTAGGGTATATAACACGCCATATACCGATTTTAAAGAATCATGTAGAATATGAAATATTAGAAGTGGGAGATCCATTTTTTGTGCAAAACGAAATAATTAATTATAGGATAAGAAGCATTCAAGAAAGGAATGAAGATTTAATAAAAACAAGAGATGAGTTAATAGTTATAAGCCAACAAATTTCTGATGAAACAACTCAATTAAATCAAGAAAGAGAAAACATAAAATTATTAAGAGAAGAATACGAAAAAACTATAAGAGATTATAATGATTACAATGCAAGAATAAATATTCTAGCCTCGTGGATTAGCGAAGCAACAGCAGCTCAAATGGTAAACGCACTTGCAAGAAATGAAGTGAGCATAGAATTGATAGTAGATTCTTTAATGATTTTACCAGCAGATACAGCGGCAGATATTTTGCAGACACTTGCAGGGGTAGATCCGCAAAAAGCAGCAGGAATAATAGCCTTAATTGGGCAGAAAAGAGGGGAATAATGAATAAAATTGTTTTTTCAGAATTGTTTAATATTAAAGCAAACAATGAAAATTATCAAAATGTAAATAAAAAATCTAATGATTCTTCTGAATCTTTTGAAAATATTATTAATCAGACTAAAAACGAAAATAAAGTTTCGGAACCTTATGTTTTAAGCGAAAAAATTAAGGAATTAAAAACTAATCGTGAAGAAAAAAATAATTTAGTTGATTCTGAAAAATTAAAAAAATCTGAAATGAAATTTTCTTCATCTCCTGAAAAAAAAGAATTAATAGAAACTAAAATAATAGACATAGAAAAAATGAAAAATAATATTTTACACGAACTCAAAGAATTTGGAATTGATGAAGAAGAAGCAAAAGAAATTTTAGAATTAATTTTTGGATTAATAGATAAACTGAATCTCGAAAAAATAGAATTAGGGGAAAAAATAAAAAGTATTTTTAATGAGTTAAAAGAATTATTAAATTCAAGTGGAATAGAGATTGAAATTTTTGAGAAAGGAAAAGAGAAATTTTTAGCACTAAATTTTAAAGACAAAAAAGTTGTAATCTCTTGCGAAAAAGAAGAAAAATATGTATTATTTGAAAAAAATATAAAAGTAATCAATAAAGAAGGTAATAAAGAAGAACAAAATATAAAAAATAAAAGTCTGACTCATAATATTTTTAAAGAAAATAATAATAATGAAATTAATGAAAAAAATATTGAAAATAAAAATTTTAGAATTAATGGTTTAGAAGAAACGAAAGAAGAAAAAATTCAATTGTACATACCGGAAAAAAACATATTGACATCTACAGATGAAAAAAAATTAATAGATAATCAAAGAAAAGACAATATAAGACCTAACAAAATAATAAACGAAGTAAATGAAATATTTTCAAAAAAAGCAGAAGATAAAATACAATCGAAAATATCTCAGACAATCAATTTTTTAGAATTAATAAAAAATTTTGCTTCAAAAAACAATCAAGATAAAAACATGAAAATTATTAATAAAAAAAGTAACTACTCATATTTGGAAGGACTTTATAAATCAAAAAATAATAAAGAAGAAAATAAAATATTTGAAAAATTTAAAAAAACAGATTTTTACGAAGAATCAAAAGAAAAACTTGTTGAAACAATAAAACAGGATAATAACAACCTAGAAAATATTTTGAATAGTATTAATCGCGATGAAAAGAATTCAGACAATATTAATGAAGAAAAAAATGAGCAAAAAATTGATTTGAATAATAAAGCTGAAACACATCAAATTAAAACAGATTTATTAGATTCATCAGAAAAAAATGAAGATGTAAAAATTTCTGAGTCAATAAGAACTGAAAATTCGTTAAATTATAGTGAAAATAATGATTTAAACACAGAAAAAAATATAGAAACAAATAATTCTACAAATATTGAAAAAAGTATAGAAACACCTATAACAAGAAATTCAGAACCACCAGTAATACCCCTTAAAGATTTTAATGAAATGATAGAAAGCCACCTGACTTCTAGGACGACAGAAGAATCATTTAAGGAAGTAATAAATGTAAAAATAACCCCACCTGAATTAGGAAATATTCAAATTGAAATAATAAAAAACGGAAATGCAGTTACAATAAATATTGTAGCAGATGATGAATCTTCAAAAAATATTTTGTCGAGAACACTTCAAAGTCTAGTAGCAATATTAAGAAATAATGGATACAATCCTGTAGAAGTAAAAGTAGAGACAAATTCTGAACAAGATATGCAAAAAGAAGAAAAAGAAGAAAAAAACAATGAACATACAGACGATAAAAGAAAAAATAAAAATAATGAAAACGATATTGAAAATGAGTTTGAAAAAATATTGAGAGGTGAATGAAATGTTTATTGATTCGAATTATTTATATTCTTCAACGCTTCAAGCTAATCAAAACAGGGAAATTTCAAAAGAATTAGATAAAGACGCTTTTATGAAAATATTATTAACCCAGTTAAAATATCAAGATCCGACATCTCCCGTAGATGATAAAGAAATGATAACGCAATTATCTATGTTGACATCTACAGAACAAATGGCAAATATGAGCAAATCATTTCAAGAAATGGTGGAGTCTCAGATGTCTCTTTATAAAGTTCAAACTGCAGGATTAATAGGGAAATACGCAGTTGTAGAAAATAATTCTATATCTCTATCTGAAGGAAAAGCTTCGAGTCTTATATATTCGATAGAAGAGGATACTCCAGTATATCTCGAAATATATAATTCCGAAGGTGAATTAGTAAAATATGAAGAGTTGGGAGCTAAAACAGCAGGAGTGCATGGATATCAATGGGATGGAAGAAACGGTTCGGGAACAAAAGTTTTAGATGGAGAATACACTTATGTTTTATATAAATTAAAAGGCACAGAAAAAGTTCAGATTAATGGATTAGATGGAGGAAAAATTGAAGCAGTTCAATTTTCAGGAAATGAAATGTTTGTAATAGTAAACGGTGAAAAATTTCCTATATCTGCTATAAAAGAAATTACAGAAGAACCCACAGACCCAGTAACTGATTAAATAAAAATTAATTTATAGAAAAATATAGCGAGGAGGAATATCCTATGTTAAGAGCGATGTACTCGGGAATAACAGGATTAAGAAATTTTCAAAATCAAATGGATGTAGTTGGAAATAATATTGCAAACGTAAATACAACTGGATTTAAGGCTTCAAGAATAACTTTTCAAACTACTTTACTACAAACTATAAATGCAGGTAGAATGCCTGATGATAATTACGGAGGAATAAACCCGACTCAAATAGGGTTAGGTTCAAAAGTAGCTTCTATAGATAAAATAATGTCTCAAGGTTCTTTTCAAAACACTGGTAAAAAGACAGATTTAGCACTTCAAGGAGACGGTTTTTTTGTCTTATCGGATGGTTCAGGGCAATTTTATACAAGAGCTGGGAATTTTTCTTTAGATACATCAGGTAGAATGGTAGATCCATCAACAGGTATGACTTTGCAAGGTTGGAATGCTTCCCTTACAACTTCTGGGGCGAGATCAGTAAATACCAACAATCCTATTGGAGATATTAGAATATCTGCGGGTCTTATAATGCCAGCTCAACAAACGTCATTTATAAACCTTGCGAATAATTTAAATGCAAATGTCGGAATACAAGAAACAACACTTGTAGTTAAAAATACTATGGGGCAAAATCTTCCGCTTACTTTCAGTTTTGAAAAAGATATGAGCATTGATTTTAGAGATAGCAATAGATATTATTGGAATGCAGAATCTCCATCTTCACATGGTTTTTACAACTATAGAGAAAATGGAGATGATACAGTAGATTACATAAATGAATTTAAAGGATTTGTAGAATTAGATGAACTTGGAAACGTAGTTAACTGGGTAACTTTTGATGACCAAGGAAGTGCAAAATCAGATACAAAAATGCTTGTGCTTGATCCTATGGGAGAATTAAAACAACCAAATGCAGTTGATGGAGATACTCCGGCAGTCGAATATGATGATAGTGGAACATTAAAAACAGCAGGTTTTTCAGGATCTATAAATTTAAAAAGAGCTGATGGTACTCAAATTGCATATAACCCTTCTGATATTGAAATGGAGTTTGCGGGTGGAAATTTAACAATAACTCTAAAAGATCTTGAAGGAAATAATATAACTTTTGAAATAACTGATGGAAGCGTTTCAACTATATCTGCTTTTAATAATGCTTTTGCAAATGGAATAACAGATGCTACAGGTAATTATGAAATAACCGGATTAAGTATGATAGGTACAGGAGCAGGAACAATATCTGATGAAACTTATAATTTTGTATCTGTAAGAGAAGCAATCCAGCCACCGGCTGGGGGGATATTAAGATTTACAGATATTCAAAATCCTCAAAATTTTGTTGTTGCAGATTATTCGAGTCCAGTAGTTTCAACGTCAGCAATAGTATACGATTCTTTAGGAAAAGGCTATAATGTATATGTTAACTTTGAAAAAATTGATACTAATACGTGGAGATGGAATGCAGAATTTGCAGATGGAACACCACTTTATAAAGTTAGTCAAGAAGGACAAAGATTGCAAGATAAAGCAGAGGGTGTAATTTCATTTGATGGAAATGGGACAATAGCGGCAAGCAACTGGAGTCTTAACGATGCAGGAGAAGTTGTATATAATGGCGGAGGAAGCGGATTTTGGTTTGACCCTTCTAAGTCTGGTTCGGCTTTAAATCCAGAACATCAGCCTTCTTCATCGGCAGGAGCAGGGCCCGTTATGGTTAACTTGCAATTCCAAGAAATAACACAATTTGCAGGGCAACATTCGGTTACAGTAAATAATCAAAATGGAAACGCCGTAGGAACATTAGAAGCTTTTGCTGTAAATGATGTAGGACAGATTTTTGGAACCTTTACAAATGGAAGAACAGATATATTAGGTCAAATAGCATTAGCCAACTTTAACAATCCAGCAGGTTTGCTTGAAGTAGGGAATTCTATGTACGTAATAAGTGCAAATAGTGGGATGGCACAAATAGGAGAAGCAAATGTAGGGGGAAGAGGAACTATGATTCCAGGGGCATTAGAAATGTCTAATGTAGATCTTGCAGAAGAATTCACACATATGATTGTTTCTCAAAGAGGTTTTCAAGCAGCTTCAAGAATAATAACAACAGCAGATCAAATTTTAAATGAATTAGTTCAAATGAAACGTTAATAAAGGTGGTTAGAATATGATTACCCTGACAAAATTAAATGATGCACAATTTATTATTAATTGCGAACAAATAGAAAAAATTGAATCTCACCCCGATACAACGATCACTATGATAAACGGTCATGTTTATATTGTAAAAGAACCAGTTGATATAGTGATAAAAAAAGTGGTAGAATATAAAAGAAGTTTTTTTGATTTTCTTTTTCAGCAAAAGGGGTGAATTTTGAATGGATATTTCCAGTATAATAGGTTTTGTTTTAGCAATATTGGCAATAGTATTAGGTGTTGGTGATAGAGTTGTAGATGTTATAGATGCAAGTTCCTTTTTTATAACCTTTTTAGGTTCTTTAGGAGCAACTTTTATAGCTCATACAAAAGATCGTTCTTTCAAAATGTTTGGAGTTATAATGAAAGCTATAAAAAATCCTAAAATAGATAATGTGGCTATTTTAAAAACATTGTATTCGTTTGCAGAAAAAGCGAGAAGAGATGGAATGATAGCTTTAGAAGAAGACATTGAATCAATTGAAGATGATTTTATGAAAGACGGCCTTAGAGCGGCGGTTGATGGAACAGATCCTGAAGAAATAAAAAAAATTCTTGAAATAAAAATGGAATTATTTGAAGAAGATCAACGTTCAGAAATAGCTGTTTTAGATACATGGGGAGCATTAGCACCTGCTTTCGGGATGATAGGGACATTAATTGGATTGGTTTTGTTGTTAAAAACACTTAATGATCCAAGCACAATAGGACCAAGTATGTCATTAGCACTTATAACTACGCTTTATGGGGCAATAATCGCAAATATTTTAGCTATACCCCCAGCTGAAAAATTAAAAAGAAGAATGAGCAAATATATAAATGGTAAAAGAATGATTTTAGAAGGGATATTATCTATAGTACAAGGGGAAAATCCCAGGCTTATGGAAGAAAAACTAAAAGCTTTTTTAAATACTGAAGAAAGAAAAATATATGGTACAGAAAAAGGTGAAAATCAATAACAAAGAGGTGGCTTTAAATCATGGGAAAAAAAAAGCAAGAAGAACAACCAGCGGGTTCGCCTGCATGGATGACAACATTTAGTGATTTAAATTCGTTGCTTTTAACAATGTTTATAGCATTATTTTCTATGGCAACCATTTCCCCAGGAAAATTTCAACAAGCCGTTATGAGTTTTAGAGACCCTTTTGATGGTCAACCTTTGGGATTATTAGTTGGAGGAAAATCATTATCGGAGGATCCTCTAATAACTAGTCAACCAGGAATTCAACAAGAACTTTTAAAAATAATCCAAGATGAAAAATATAAAGGTAAAATTACAATAGAAGAAACAGAAAGAGGGACAATAATCTCGCTTTCTGATATGAGTTTTTTTGAAAGCGGAAGTGCAAGATTAACAGCTTCTACAAAAGATTTGTTATATAGAATAGGAATAATTATTTTAGAATATACACGAAATGAAATAGAAATCTATGGTTACACAGATGACACTCAAACAACAACTTCTAACTTATATCCGACGAATTGGCATTTAGGTGCAGCAAGATCCGCTAGTGTAGCAAGTTTTTTTACAGGAGAATTAAGAGATAGAAGAAAAATTGAAAGAGCAGCAGAAATAAGAGCAGGGCAATTTGACATAGATTATTTTTATACTATGGAAAGATTTTTTCCAATTGCAGTTGGTGAAAGAGATATAATGAAAGAAATTGAATTACTTAATTATGAATTTGATTCTAGAGTATCCCAAGCATCAAGGAATTTTCAGGAAGGTAGAATAAGTGCTTTTGAGCTTACACAAATTCAAACAAACCTTGAAAATCAACTTGAAAATCAACTTAATGATTTAAGAAATAAATTCAGAAGAATAGATATTTTGATTTTAAGACAGCGAATTAGATAAAGGAGTTGTTATCAATGCCCGAAGAAGTAAAAGTTCCAGATGAAAAAAATAAAAAAGGACCAAATTTTTTGATAATAATAATAGTAGTAGTGTTATTAACACTCGTTATTGCGGCAGGAACATCTTTTTTAATATTAAACTTTTTAGGGCCTAATTTAGGGCAATCTTCGGGAAACGTTGGAACGGCAACGACAGCACCCGTAGTCCAAACCGTAGAATTATTGAGAGAGGGTTCGAGATATGCGATGATGCTTAAAGGTGGTAATGACATTGCAGTTGTAGATGCACTTATGTTTAGAGTGGGAAGTTCAGAAGCAGGTTCTTTAATAAATACGCATAGAATAGAAATTATTGAAGCAGTTAGAATGATATTTTTAAATAAGACTAGAAGTGAAGTTTCGAGTGTACAAGGTCAGGATTTTATAAAAAAACAGATTAATGACGCAGTGAATCAAATAATCGGATTTACAGGTGAAAGAGAGAACTTAGGGGTTAATAAAGTAATAATGATTATATTAACTGTTAGCTCAGCGAACTGAGGTGAAAATAAATGGCTTTAGACACGTTATCCCAAGAGGAAATAGATAAGCTTTTAAACTCAATAGGTAGTGGCGATGAAGAATCTGAAAAAACGGTTAAAGAGGCTTTAAAAAAAGAAGATAAAGTAAGAGAATATAATTTTAGAAGACCTGTAAAATTTTCAAGAGAACAGCAAAGAACGTTACAGCTGATTCATGAAAACTTTTCTAGGGAACTTTCTACATATTTGTCGGGAAGATGTAGAACTTTTGTTGAAGTCAAATATGCAAGTATTGATCAGATAACTTTTTCAGAATTCCAACAATCACTTTCATCACCAACATTTATGGCAATTTTTTCTACAGATACTCTGTCAGGAAGTGCTATAATGCAAATGGGTTTAGATGTAGGATATGTAATTATAGATAAACTTTTGGGTGGACCTGGAATTGCTATGGAGGATTTAAGATCACCAACAGAAATAGAATTATCTATTTTAAGAAAAGAATCATCTGTATTATTAAGATCTTTGTCTAAAGCTTGGACTAACATAAGCGAATTTGAAGTATCTTTAGATAAAATCGAAACTAACCCGCAGTTTGTTCAAATTGCCTCCCCAAATGATATGACTGTTTTGATAACATTATCGATAACAGTTAGAGATGTACAAGGATTTATAAATATATGTTTCCCATCATCAACGTTAGAATCAATAAATGATAAATTATATATGAGAATATGGAGTCAGTCAGCAATTAAATCAGAAAAAAATAAAGAAGATATTAAAAATCTTTTGTTGACTTCATCGTTAAATATTTCAGCAATTTTAGGAAATTCTGTTTTAACTTTAGGTCAAATGTTAAAAATGCAAATTGGAGATGTAATTAGACTAGATTCTTTTTATGAAGAACCACTTGAAGTAAAAGTTCAAGGAGAAACTATATTTTTAGGTAAAGTGGGAACTAATAAAGGCTATTATTCGATGAAAATAGAAAAAGAAGATACAGAGTTACTCGAAAAATTAATGCTTGAAAAAGCATTAATAGAAAGAGAATATGAAGAAAAAAAATTATTAGAAAATAAACCACGAAAACGTGGAGGTGAATTATAATGCTTGGAGATGATTTTTTAAGTCAGGAAGAACTTGATTCATTGTTAAAAGGATTAGATAATGAAAATATTGATGAAGAAACAAAAAAAGTAGATAATAATATGCTTGATACACTTGGAGAAATTGGAAATATTGCAATGGGTTCAGGAGCAACCACATTATCTACACTTTTAAGAAAAAAAGTTAAAATAACTTCACCAGAAGCAGAAATAATAAAATTTGGTGAAATAAAATCAAAATTTTCTGATAAACAACTTGTTACTACGATAAAGTATAAACAAGGACTTGAAGGAATGAACACATTTTTAATGCCTTCAAAAATGTCATTAATAATTTCTGATTTAATGATGGGAGGAGATGGAAATGTAGATCTTTCAAGAGAGTTGGATGATATTGCTTTGAGTGCAGTTGCCGAATCAATGAATCAAATGATGGGAGCTGCTGCGACTTCTATGTCAGAATTCTTAAAAATAAGAGTAGATATTCTTCCTCCAGAAGCAAAAATAATAGATTTTTCTGAAGGAGCAGATAATTTTCCGCCTCTTGAAAAAGATGAAGATGCTGAAATTATAGCTATAAAATTTGATATGGAAGTTGAAGGTTTAGAATCCACTTCTTTTTGGCAATTTATTCCAGTAGAATTTGCAGAAAAAATTATGGAAAATATGCAAAGTTCTTTTAAAGAAGAAAACAAACCACAACAACCAATGCAACAACAATATCAACAACCAATGCAACAACAACCAATGCAACAACAATATCAACAACCAATGCAACAACAACCAATGCAACAACAATATCAACAACCAATGCAACAACAATATCAACAACCAATGCAACAACAATATCAACAACCAATGCAACAAGGATTTAATTTGCAACAAGAATTATCTGGATTTTCTTCTCCAAATCTTATAGACCAAGGAAGTGAGGTATCAGTGAAACCGGTTAATTTTGGACAAATTGAAGGTGATTCACTTTCTACAAGTCAAAATGTAGATATGTCTAAACTGCAGTTATTATTTGATGTGCCTTTAAATATAACAGTTGAATTGGGTAGAGTGAACTTAAATTTAAGAGAAGTTCTCGAATTACATCAAGGCTCTTTAATTCAATTAGATAAACTTGCAGGTGAGCCATTAGATATTTATGCAAATGGCAAATTAATTGCAAGAGGAGAAGTAGTAGTTATTGAAGAAAACTTTGGAGTAAGAATAACAGAAATAGTATCATTAAAAGAAAGGTTAAGATCATTAAAGTGAAATATAGGAAATTAATAATTTTAATGTTAACTCTTATAATACTTCCTAATATTATTTTTACACAAAGCCTTTTTGAAAAACACATGGCTAATTTTTCTGGTCAAGAAAATATTTATCTTGAATTTGAAATAGAATTTGAAATTGATGAGCATCAGAATATACTAAGCGACTTTTATTTTTTAAAAAATCGGTTTTTTATTATTAAAGTAAAAAAACCAGAGTTGTTTTCTGAGATATATTATATATACGATTATTATAATAATTATTTATACACAAAAGTCGGGAATTCCTTAGACAAATATGAAGATGCTAATTCTTTAATAATGGGGCTACCTAATTTTTTTCAGAGTATATTTGCAGCTTTTGAGCCAGAAAAATTTGTAGCTACAAATATTGAAAAAGATGATTATCTTATTAATTTATTAGAGCCGAAGTCAAAATCGTTTTTAAATTTATTAAGAGTTGACTATGTAAAATTTAAAGTGTATTTCTTTAATCCTATGAATAATATATATATATTTGAAAAGATAGAAATAGTAAATTTTTTAGAAACAAAAAAGATTACCTTAAAAGCAGAAAAAATAAAAAATTTAGATAAAAAAGAAAGTGAAACTATAATAAATCAATTATTATCAGGAATGATTTCAGATAAAGAATAATCAGGAAATTCTTTTTTAAGATCTTTTTTTGCACAAAAATCTAAATTGTATTTCAATTGTTCTGATAACAATAAATTTTCTCCGGGTTTTCCATGACCCGGGATTATTTTTTTAAAGTTTAATTTTTTTAAATTATTTAGCCATAAATTCCAATGAGAAATATTAGAATCTATGTATTCGCTATGAACATGAGAAAATATCAAATCACCGCTTATAAGATAGTTAAGCGGCTTCAAAATGTAAACAGATGAATCTTCAGAATGTCCTCCTGTGAGACTTCCCGAAACAATTGTTTTATCAAAAATAGTAAAGCTGTTTGAATCAAATAACTCAATATGTTTATAAGATAAAACCTCGTGAAGATTATTAAAGTTAAAATTAGTTGTTTTTGATAAATTTCTCAAAAAGTTTTTTTCAATAGAATATAATTTTTCTAAAGTCAACTTATTCATAATCAAATCAAATTTATAATCTGAAAAAATTGCTCCGAAAGAATGATCTGGATGATAGTGAGTTAAAAAAACTTTTTTTAATTTTTTTCCAGTTTTTTCTTGCATAAGTTTTAAAGTTTTTTCAAATTTTTCAGGAAATAAAGAACTATCAAAACAAGCAAGTCCGTCTTCATATTCCAAATAACAAATATTACTTGCACCGTTTTCAAACCAGAAAATATAAACATTTTCAAATTGAGTGAGCATTTAAATCATCCCTTTATTTAAAATATTTGTATTAAGTTTTTTATTTTTAAAAATATTCTTAATAAAATTGTACAATATTTCTAGTATAAAAAGCTATATCTATTTTTAAATTTTCAAATTTTTAACATAAAAAACAATCCTTTAATATATAATTCTTCTAAAATAATTGAATCTCCCTAAAAAAAGTGATATAATAATTAGTAAGCAAAACAAACTAATGAGGTGATATAATTTGTTGATCAGAGATTTCTTTAAAAAATATTGGTTGAGGTATTTATTAGGAATTATATTTTTAATTATAGTAGATATAATTCAAATTTATATTCCAAGACAAGTTGGACAAATAGTTGATATGCTTGAAGTTCCAGCAAACACAGTATCTGAAATAAGGTTATTAGCTTTAGGGATTATTTTATTTGCAAGTGGGTTAGCTTTAGGTAGATTTTTTTGGAGAATATGTATAGTTGGAGCGGCAAGACTTTTTGAATTTAAAACTATAAATAAAATGTATAAACACATAATAAATCTTGATCAAAATTTTTATGATAGATGGAGAACAGGAGATTTAATGACAAGATTCACCTCTGATACGCAAATGCTTATGAGACTTATGGGATTTGCAGTAATTATGCTTGTCGATGCAATATTTATGACGGCAATAACAGTTTATGCAATGGGAAGTTATGTTAATTGGGAACTAACATTTTATGCTATCTTACCTTTGCCAACTATAGCTTTCATGTCCCTGTTTTTTGGAAGAATCATTCATAAAAGATTTAGAGAAGTTCAAGAAAGTGTTTCAGAATTATCTAATGTGACGGAAGAAAGTTTATCAGGGATAGATGTAACAAAAGTTTTTTCTAATCAAAAAACAATGCTTAAGTTATTCAATAAAAAATCAAAATTATTTTATGATGCAAATATTAAACTTATAAGGATATGGGGATTAATGTTTCCGATGGTATCTTTTTTAGGAGCGTTGTCAACTCTTATTTTATTTTGGGTTGGTGGAAGAATGGTTATAATGAGTGAAATAACTTTAGGAGATTTCATAATGACTAACCAATACATAGGAATGCTCATATGGCCTATGATGGCATTTGGCCAACTTGTAAATATGCTTCAGACAGGTAGAGCATCCCATAAGAGAATTATAAATGTTTTAAAGCAAAAACCTTTATCAGAAGAACCAGAACAAACAGAAGATGAAATAAATTATGATTTTAAAGGAAATTATAACATAAAAGATCTTACATATAATTATCCATCAAACGATAGAAAAGTTTTGCGAAATATTACTCTTGATATTGGACAAGGACAAATGTTAGCTTTTGTGGGAAAAGTAGGATCAGGAAAATCTACTGTTGCAAAATTATTAGCTAAATTATATCCAGTAGAGAAAGGCAAAATTTCTCTTGATGGAAAAGAATTAAATGAATGGAATGGTAGATTTATAAGAGAAAATGTATCTTATGTACCTCAAGATAACTTCTTATTTTCTATGACAATAAGAGAAAACATAGCATTTTCAAACAAAGAATTACATGATGAGGCTGAAAATTATGCGAGAATGGCAAATGTTCATGAAGATATAATGAATTTTCCACAAAAATATGAAACTATAGTAGGACAACGTGGAGTAACTTTATCTGGAGGGCAAAGGCAAAGGACAACAATAGCAAGAGCTCTTGCTAAAAAATCAAATATGATTATATTAGATGATTGTTTATCTGCTGTTGATACAGAAACAGAAGAAGCTATAATTAAAAATTTAAGAGAGGAAACTAAAGGTAAAACTATATTAGTAATCTCTCACAGATTGAAAGCTGTTAAAGATGCTGATCAAATATTTGTTTTTGATGATGGGGAAATTGTTGAACAAGGAAAACATGAAGAGCTGTTGTTAAGACAAGGTATATATCAATCAATGTATATGAAACAGTTGATTGAAGAAAAGCTGGAGGAGGAATAATATGGCTTCGAGTTATGAAAAAATATTTTTAGAAGAAAAAGAAAAAAATGAAGGTGATTTAAAGACCTTTAAAAGATTATGGAAATATGTAAATAAATATAAAATAATATTATTAGTAACTTTTCTAACTCTGGCTTTTTCTACAGTTATTGATTTAATTTTTCCAGTAGTTATAAGATACGGTATAGATAATGTTATTTCAGTTCCGTATATTTTTGAAAAAGATGAAACCGCTGAAAAAGGTTTTGTTAAAGCAGAAAATGGAAATTATGAATTGAGAATAGAAAATGATACACATTATATGGTAAATTTAGCTACAAACGAAAAACAAGAAGTTGAAGCGGATTTATTTATTAGTTATAGAAATGAAAATATAAATAAAATTTATAGGTATTCTTTGATATTTTTATTTATATTAATTTCTCAATTGTTTTTTAATTATGGACAAATATTTTTTTCAATCTTATTAGGACAAAAAGTAATTTATGATTTAAGAAGCGAATTGTATAATCATATTTTAAATTTAAAATATTCTTTTTTCACTAAAAACCCATCTGGAAAAATAACTACAAGAGTAGTTCATGATACGCAAAATTTATCAGAGTTTTTTAGTGAAGTATTAAGCAGTATGTTAAAAAATGTAGCAGTACTTTTAGGAGTAGTAATAATAATGATTAGACTTGATTTAAACCTATCCTTAAGAGTACTATTAGTTCTTCCAATAGTAATAGTTGCAATGTATATTTTTAGAATTTTTGATAGAAAAGCTTATGATAAAGTTAGAACAAGAATATCGGTTATGAATGCATATCTTGCAGAAAATATTTCTGGTAGTTCAGTTACAAAATTATTCAATCAAGAAAAAAGGAAAGAAGAAGAATTTAAAGATATAAGTACAAGATTATACAAAGCTAAAATCCAACAAATGTATGTTTTCGCAGTGTTTAGACCTTTGATAAATTTTCTTTATTTTTTCACTTTAAGTTTGATGCTTTGGTTTGGAATACCAGAAGTGAGAGGAGGATTTATAAGTTTAGGAACATTATATGCATTTACATCGTATATACAAATGTTTTTCAGGCCATTATTTGACATAGCAGAAAAATATGATATAATGCAAAACGCTTTCTCATCGGCAGGAAAAATATTCAAATTATTTGATGAAAAACAAGAAGATCTTGGACAAAAAAAATATGAAGATTTTGAAAATTCGACAATTGAATTTAAAAATGTAAGATTTTCTTATGTAAAAGATGAAGAGGTATTAAAAGGAGTAAGTTTTAAAATTGAAAAAAATGAAAGGGTATCTATAGTTGGAGAAACCGGTTCTGGTAAAACAACAACGATAAAATTGCTGAGTGGTCTGTATAAATATAATGAAGGCGAAATACTTATTGACGGCAAAGAGTTATATGATTACGATCTAATTAAGTTGAGAAAAAGAATAGCCGTAGTTCCTCAAGATGTATTTTTATTTTCAGGAAATATTTTAGATAATATAAGACTCTTTAATAAAAATATTACGGAAGAAGAAGTAATAAAAGCAGCAAAAGAAGTTTACGCAGATGAAGTAATAAAAAAATTACCAGCAGGATATAAAACTGAAATATTAGAAAGAGGCGGGACACTTTCTACAGGAGAAAGGCAATTAATAGCTTTATCAAGAGCAGTTTTATTTAATGCTAAAATTATAATGCTTGACGAAGCAACTGCAAATATAGATGTTGAAACTGAGCACTTAATTCAAAAAGCTTTAGATAAAATTGCAGAAAAAGCTACAATTATTTCAATTGCACATAGATTATCGACAGTAAAAAGTTCTAAAAGAATAATAGTTGTGCATAAAGGGAAAGTTGTAGAACAAGGTAAACATAACGATCTTATTGACAAAAAAGGAATATATTACGATCTTTACAAATTACAATTTGAGAATGAAAAATGAATTCAACTATAAAAAAATAAAAAAGTGTGTCTTTAGGCACACTTTTTTATTTTTTAACAATTGACTATACTATATATGGTATATTTTGAAATTTTACATAATTTTTTTTAACTGAGATAATAAAATCAATGAAACTATTATAAAAAAAGATTTTTAGAAATAATCAGGCGTAATTATAATGAACACAACAAAAGAATTTTAAATTAACAAATGATGTATAATATGTAAAAAAAGACAGTTTATGTATAAGAATTAAAAGAAAAAAATCGCCTAGAAAAAGAAAAAATTTACAAAAAAATAAAGTATAAAACACATAAAATTATTATTATTAAAGAATTTAGAAAAATAATAGCTCTACATCAATTCATTAAGTAATTTCAATTATGTAATAGAATGTTTTCTTGATTAACTTCGATCTTTGTGATAAGCTATATATTGTTATGATTTTTGAGGGGGAGTTTTATGAATAAAAATGATTTGCTTGAAAAGCTGAAGAATAATATTTCAAGAGAAACATGGAATAACTGGCTTTCTGATTGTTCAGTAGAACTGGTAAATGAGAAAGAAGTTGTTTTAGGTCTTTCAAATATTTTTGTTAAAGACAAAGTAGAAAAAAACTTTGGTTCAGTTATAAAAGACACTCTTGTAGATATATTAGAGAGAAATGTAGAAGTGACTTTTTCTACTAAAACAATAGATAATTCTAAAAAGAAAGAAGAATATACAGGGCCATTAATAAAAAATAGACCATTAAAATTATCAGATTTTAATTCTGAATATACATTTAAATCTTTTATTGTTGGGGAATCTAACAGCATGGCGTTTCATTCAGCTATGGAAGCTTCTAAAAGTCCTGGAAAATATAATCCTTTGTTTATTTACGGAGATGTAGGGCTTGGAAAAACTCATTTGCAGCATGCGATAGCTAATAGAATTTTAGAACATTCACCTGATTTGAAAGTAAAATATTTAACAGCTGAAGATTTTATGAATGATATGATGGATTCTATAAGAGCAACTAACATGGAAGCCTTTAGAGAAAGATATAGAAAAACTGTAGATATACTTTTAATTGATGATGTGCAGTTTTTAATAGGAAAGAATAGTGTGCAAACAGAATTATTTCATACTTTTAATTCTCTTTTTAATATGGGGAAGCAAGTAGTAATATGTTCAGATAGAACGCCAGAAGAGCTTGCTACTTTTAATCCAAGATTAGTGAGCAGGTTTGAAATGGGACTTGTTGTAAACATTCAAGAACCAGATGAAGGAACAAGATATCTTATTGCAAAAAAGATGGCAGATTTAGTTTCAGTTCAAATAACTGATGATGTAGCACATTATCTTGCAGAAAATATAAACAGAAATCTTCGTAGGCTTAGAGGAGCTATAATGAACTTGATGCTACATTCAAAAGTCACGGGAGAACCAGTAAACCTAACTTCAGCAAAAAAAATAGTTGATTCTTTAATAAGAATGAATATGAATAAAACCAAATACAGAACTAAAGAAGCATTTGAAACTATAAAACTCAACACATTAATAAATGCAGTTCTTCAAAAATTTAATTTGAAAAAAGAAGAGTTATACTCAAATTCCAGAAAAAAAGAAATTGCAAATGCAAGACAAATTTTAGCGTATCTTATGAAAACTAAATTGAATATTCAATTAAAAGATATAGCTGAAGCACTTAAAAGAAATCATTCTACTATAAATCATGCGATAAAAAAAATTGAGCACTCTTTAATGATTGGGAATAAAGTGACTAAAACATCAATTGACGATATTTTAAAAATAGTAGAAAATGAGAAAATGAATATTGATATAGTATAAGAAAGTTGGAATTATTTCCGACTTTTTTTTGTTTCTTTTAGAAAATAAGAGATTTAACCGCTCAAAGAAAATTAAAGCTTAAAATTATAAAATATCAGCTTATCAAACTATTGAAAAAAATTTCATAATCGTTTAAAATATAAGTATAAAGAATAAATGAGGAGTGATAACGTGAAAGCATTAGTAAAAGAAAAAAAAGAAATAGGGTTAACCTTAACGAATGTAAAAGAACCAGAAATTATTAACTCTGATGATGTTAAAATTAAAGTTTTAAGAGCCTCAGTTTGCGGAACAGACATTCACATATGGAATTGGGATGAATGGTCTCAAAACAGGATAAAAACCCCTCAAATCGGCGGACATGAGTTTGTGGGCGAAGTATTAGAGGTCGGTAGAGAAGTTAAAGGAGTAAAGCCAGGAGATTTAGTAGCTTGTGAAACTCATATTCCTTGTAAAGTATGTTATCAATGCAAAACAGGAAATATGCATGTTTGTAATGATATGGAAATTTTAGGGGTAGATAGAGATGGAGTTTTCGCAGAATATGTAGTAGTTCCTGAAATAGTGTTGTGGAAAGTTGATCCATCTATACCTTTAAAATACGCATCAGTTATGGAACCTTTGGGAAACGCTGTTTATACTACATCGGTAGTTGATTTAAGAGCGAAACATGTTTTAATAACAGGGTGTGGGCCTATTGGAGCTATGGCTGTTGAAATAGCAAAAATTTCTGGTGCAGCTACAGTTATAGTCAGTGAAGTTTCTGAGTATAGAATAGATATGGCAAAAAAATTAGGAGCGGATTTAGTAATTAACCCAGCAAAAGAAAATTTAAAAGAGAAGATTATGGAATTTACTAACGGTCACGGTGCAGACGTTTTAATTGAAATGTCTGGTAATGTAAATGCTCTCAATGAAGGAATGAACGCAGTAAGAAATTGTGGATTTATTTCTATTTTAAGCGTATATAAAGAAAAAAATATACCATTTGAAATGAATACTGCTGTATTTAAAAATCTTACAATTCAAACAATTACTGGAAGAAAAATGTTTGAAACATGGCATACGGCAACTCAATGGTTAAAATATAATAAAATAAATATAGAAAAAGTAATAACTCATGAATTTCCGCTTGAAGAATATGAAAAAGCTTTTGAACTGATGAAAAGCGGACAAAGTGGTAAAATAGTATTGAAAATTTCTGATTGAAGGGGGAAAAGGAATGAATTTATACGAACAACTTAAACAAGAAATGGAAAAATCAAAAGAAGATGGGTTATTTGTAACTATAAGAACACTTAACTCGCCACAAGGTGCTTGGTTAGAAGTTGATGGACAAAAAGTATTAAATATGTGCTCAAACAACTATCTTGACTTTGTGTTTAAAGATGAGTTAAAACAAAAAGCTGTTAAGGCTATTGAAAAATGGGGCGTAGGTCCTGGAGCAGTAAGAAGTATAGCAGGAACACTTGATATTCATTTAGAATTGGAAAGAGAACTTACTGATTTTAAAAATGTTGAAGCTACTTTAGTAGTTCAATCGGGATTCAATGCAAATCAAGCAGTTATACCAACAATAACAACAGAAGAAGATGCTATTCTTTCAGATGAACTTAATCATGCAAGTATTATAGATGGAGTTAGGTTATCTAAAGCAAAAAGATATGTGTGGAAACATAAAGATGTGAACTCGTTGGAAGAACAATTAAAAAAGGCTAAAGAAGACGGTTGCAGAAGAAAATTAGTAATAACAGATGGAGTATTCAGTATGGATGGAGATATTGCACCTCTTCCAGAAATTGCAGAAGTTTGTCAAAAATATGAAGCCATTTTAATGGTAGATGATGCTCACGGAGAGGGAGTAATGGGAAAAAACGGAAGAGGAATTGTAGATCATTTTAATCTTCACGGAAAAGTTGATATTGAGGTAGGAACATTATCAAAAGCTTTTGGGCTAGTAGGAGGATTTGTCGCAGGGAAAAAAGAATTAATAGATTATTTAAAACAAAAAGCTAGAACATTCTTATTTTCAAGTTCGTTATCTCCAGCTGAAACAGGAGCAGCACTTGCTGCAGTAAGAAGCTTAAAAGACAATGATGAACCAGTAAAAAAATTATGGGGAAATGCAGAATATTTCCAAAACAAAATGAAAAAATTAGGGTTTGATATAGGAGAAACAGTAACACCAATAACCCCTGTAATGATTTATGATGCAGTAAAATGCAAAGAATTTAGTAAAAAATTATTTGAAGAAGGTATTTTTGCATCATCTATAGGATTTCCAACAGTGCCAAAAGGAAAAGCAAGAATAAGAGTAATGATAAGTGCGAGTCATTCATTAAAAGATTTAGATTTTGCAATTGAAAAATTTGAAAAAATTGGAAAAGAATTTGGAATAATATAGAAAAAACGCCTTTAAGGCGTTTTTTCGTTAAATGAAATATATTTGATTATAACAAGGAGAAAAATATGGCTGTATGGAATCCATGGTTAGGATGTCATAAAAAAAGTGAAGGTTGCGATAACTGTTATATACATAGAGCTAACGAAAGAAAAGGAATAAATACAGATATCATTTATAAAACTGACGAATTTTACAAACCTGTAGAAAAAGATAAAAAAGATAATTATAAAATAAAAAGTGGGCAAATTGTTTTTGTTTGTTTTAACAGTGATTTTTTTGTTGAAGAAGCAGATGAATGGAGAAAAGAAGCTTGGCAAATTATGAAAAAGAGAAACGATTTAAAATTTTTATTTTTAACAAAAAGAATTGAAAGATTTGAAATAGGGTTACCGGAAGATTTCTCTTCTGAATATGAACACGTAACAATATGTACTACTATTGAAAATCAAAAGCGAGCAGATGAAAGGCTTTCAATACTAAAAAAACTCCCTATAAAAAACAAAATAATAACTATTCAACCATTGATTGAAAGAATTGATATATCAAAATATCTTGACGAAACTATAAACAGTGTTGTAGTAGGAGGAGAATCAGGAAAAGATGTAAGACCGTTAAATTTTGATTGGGTATTAGAGATTAGAGAACAATGTATAAATAAAAATATAAATTTTGAATTTAGACAAATCGGATCAATATTTATAAAAAATGGAAATATTTTTAAAACGTCAAAACAATATTTATGTTCAAAAGCAAAAAGTGAAAACATAAATTATAAAAAAATGTAAAAATTAGGAGGAAAAGAAATGATAAAGTATCCGCAAGCAAAAAAAGAAAATATAGAAGAAATAATATTTGGTAAAAAAGTGGAAGATCCTTATAGATGGATGGAGAATGAAAATGATACTGAATTAAAAAAATGGATAGAAGATCAAAGTAACCTTACATTCGAATATTTAAATGGAGTATCGTTTAAAAATAAAATTAAAAATAGATTGAAAGAATTATATAATTATTCAAAGTACTTTTTTGCAAAATCAATTGGAGGAAAAATTATTTTCAGTTCTAATAACGGACTCCAAAATCAAAATATTTATTATATTCAAGAAAATATTCAAGAAAAAGCAGAAATTCTTATAGATCCAAATACAATGTCAGAAGACGGTACAGTTTCAGTCACTTTAAACACCAGTTCAAAAGATAACAAATATTTATCTTTTTTACAATCGCAATCGGGTTCTGATTGGCAAGAACTAAAAGTAATAAATTTAGAAACGAAAGAAACTTTAAAAGATGTAATAAAATGGGTTAAATTTACTTATGTATCATGGCTTAAAGATGGATTTTTTTATTCCAGATATGATATGCCAGAAAAAGGAAAAGAATTATCTGAAAAAAATGAGGATATGAAAATTTATTATCATAAACTTGGTGAAAATCAATCTGAAGATAAATTAATTTTTCAAGATAAAGAGAACCCTTTAAGATACAGTACAGCAATTGTTACTAAAGATGAAAAATATCTTGTTTTATCGATTTCTGAAGGAACGTATGGTAATGAAATAAGAATAAAAAAAATAGATGAAGAATCTGATTTCAAAATAGTCTTTAAAGGTTTTAATAATGAATATAATTATATAGATAGTTTAAACGGTGATCTTATTTTTTTAACAGATGAAGATGCACCTAACAAAAAAATTATTAAACTAAATCCTGAAACGTTGAAGATTGAAACTTTAATAGAAGAAAAATCTAATACACTTGAAAATGTTTTTTCAACAGGAGATAAAATTTTTACTATGTATTTAGAAAATGTTTCTTCAAAAGTATTACAGTATAATATTAATGGGGAATATGAAAGAGAATTAAACTTACCAGCATTAGGTACAGTATATGAAATAAATGGTGAAAAAGATAAAGAAAACGTATTTTTTTCTTTTACCTCTTTTACATACCCAACAACATTATTTGTTTTCAATAAAAATAACGGTGAAATTAATGAATTTAAGAAACCCGAATTGAATTTCAATATATCAGAATTTGAAACAAAGCAAATTTTTTGTGAAAGCAAAGATGGTACAAAAATACCAGTATTTTTAACTTACAAAAAGGGATTAAAATTGAAAGGAGAAAACCCAGCCTTACTTTATGCTTACGGAGGATTTAATGTAACTATTCCACCAGTATTTAACCCTTCAATGATATTTTTTATTGAAAATGGGGGGGTATATGCACAAGCAAATATAAGAGGTGGAGCAGAATATGGTGAAAATTGGCATAAAAATGGAATGCTTTTAAAAAAGCAAAATGTTTTTGATGATTTTATATCAGCAGCAGAATATCTTATAGATAATAGATACACCTCAAAAGAAAAATTGGCAGTTCATGGTCGATCTAACGGTGGCGTATTAATAGGAGCGGTAATTAATCAAAGACCAGATCTATTTAAAGTAGCATTTCCTCAAGTGGGAGTTATGGATATGTTGAGATATCATAAATTCACTATTGGCTGGGGATGGGTAGTGGAGTATGGAAATCCAGAAGAAGAAAAACACTTCAAAAATATTGTAAAATATTCACCTTTACATAACATAGAAGAAAAAGAATACCCTGCAGTTATGGTAATGACAGCAGATCATGATGATAGAGTAGTTCCCGCACATTCTTATAAATATACAGCGACGCTACAAGAAAAAAACGCGAGCAATAATCCAATTCTTATAAGAATAGATACAAAAGCAGGACATGGAGCGGGAAAATCGATAGAAAAATTAATAGAAGAAATATCGGATCAATTTGCATTTTTATTTATTAATATGAACATTAAGTTATAAATAATCAAAAAATAAAAGTAAAATATAAAATTAATTATATTTATTTGAAATATAAATATAATTAATACGAATCTTTTTTTTAATTAAATTAAAATTAAAATATAGTATTATATAAATAATACTATATTTTTTTATTTTTAACATAAAAAAGGGGGGGATGTAAAGTGAAAAAAAATTTATTTCGTTTTAAATCATTGTGTTTAAGTATGACCGTAAAAATAACTTTAGTTTTTTTAATATCGTTTTTTATTTTGGGAATTATAATATTTGTTAGAACTAATAACTCTATGTTTGAGGCATCAGAAAATCTAATAAATCAAGTTGTACATGCAAGGACAGATGAATTATCTCAACTTTTACAGTCAATAGTAAATGAAACATCTATTTTATCTCAATTGGAATCTGTAAGAAGTGGAGATTGGACAAATATGAAAACAGACCTTGAAAAACATATGGAAAATAGGAAAGATGTGTTTGAAATGTTTTTTTATGCAGATTATACAGGTTTTTCAAACACTACTACAGGGGCTGAAGCTAATGTAAGTGATAGAGATTATTTTAATAGCATAATGAGAAGAGGGCAAGACATAGTTATTGATAATATTATAATGTCAAGATTTTCTGGGAATGCTGTTTTTGTAGTAGCGAGTGCAGTAAAAAATAATTATGGAGAAACAATAGGGGTATTGGGTGCGACGGTTTTATTAAAACCTCTTTCAAATCTTGTAGAATCAATAGATTTTGGTTATAGTCTTTTAATTGATGGAACAGGACTTGTTACAGCAACTACGGATAAAAAATATGAGTTAGAAATAAATATAAAAAATTTAAACGATGTTGGAATAAATGCTTCTGAAGAGTTAATTGACGATATAATAAACAATAAATCTGGAAAAGATACTATAATTAACTCAGAAGGAGAAGTCTATATATCATTTTATCAGTTAGTTCAAGGATCTCCAGGATGGTCTTTTTTAATAATGGTTCCTAAGAAAGATATTACACAACCTGCGTTAGATCTTTTAAAAACAACTATTATTATTATGATAATGATTTTAATTATTACAAATGTAGTCATTTATTTTATAGGTTTTTTTATTGTGAAACCAGTAAAACAAATGGCATTAAAAATTGAAAAATTTGGTATGGGAGATTTAACAGTTTCTTTTAAAAATAATAAAGTTGATGAAATAGGGCAAATGGGATTATCGCTAGATAAGATGGCAGAATTATTAAGAACATCTATTTCGGAAATATCTGGAGCTTCTGATGAAGTAGAAAATTCTTCGGAAGAACTAATAAAAATTACAGAAATTTCTTCAACTGCATCAAGCGATGTTTTAAATATTGCAGAAGTTATGAATAATAATATTCACAATACTTCAGCATCGATTCAAGAAATAAATTCTGGAGTTGAAGAAGTTGCGGCATCTGCACAAAATGTTTCGAAATTAGCCCAAGAATTAAACCATGATGCTAATAATGTATATGATTTTTCAAAGTCTGGAGAAAAAAGCATACAAAATATTATTATTATTATTAAAGAGGCTGAAAAACAATCTAAAGAAACATCAGAATTAGTAAGAACAGTTGAACATAATTCTCAAAATATTGGTGAAATAGTTGAGAAAATAGATTCAATCTCTGAGCAAACTAATTTATTAGCTTTAAACGCGGCTATAGAAGCGGCAAGAGCCGGAGATGCAGGAAGAGGATTTGCAGTAGTAGCTGATGAAATAAGAAAACTTGCAGAAGAAAGTAAAAAAACAACAGCTGAAATAGAAAATATTTTGAGAGAGATAAAAGAAGGCGTAAACAAAGCTGATAAAGCAACGATAGAAACTGTTAACGTTGTAAATGACGTATCAGAACAAGCGGATAAAATAGAACAAGAATTTAAAGAAATAATAGTGCGTATAGAAGAAATTAATGGAAAAATAGAAAACTTAACAGCAACAAGTGAACAGCAAAGTGCATCTTCGGAAGAAATATCAAGTGCTATAGATAATTCTGCGAGAGCTATAAATGAAATCAGTATTCAAATGACTAAGATGAAAGAATCGACAGATAATTCAGTTAAGTCTTGCGAATTAGTAAATGCAACAGCTGAAGAATTAAATGCTTTAAGTGAAAACTTAAAAGAACAAGTCAAAAAATTTAAGTATAATTAAAAAATCCCCTTCTGGGGATTTTTTTTAATGAAACATTTCTAAAACTGATAATTAAAGATAAAAATAAAATTTATGTAACTTATTAATGTATAAAATGATGTTTTATTTAATAAGTTACTAAAAAATATTATTTTTTATAAAAAAAAAACTTAAAAGAAAACTGTTTCTGTTATTATATAGTTACAAGAGTTAAAAAAACATTAACAACTAAAAAAGGAGGATGAAATATGAAAAAAAATTTTTTAAAATTAAAGTCTTTAAGTATGGGAATAGTATTAAAAATAACTTTTGTATTAATAATAGCTTTTATTATTATGGGAACCATTATTTTTTATAAAACAAATGAATCAATTATTAAATTATCAGATAATCTAATAAGTCAAGTAGCTTCAGCAAGAACAGACGAGTTATCACAACTTTTAAATTCTATAATCGTAGAAACTTCTGTTTTGGCGAATTCAGATTCGGTAAGAAGTGGAAATTGGGATTTAATGGGAAGCGAATTATCCAATTATATGAAAAGTAAGAGTGATGTTTTTGAAATGTTTTTTTATGCAGATAAAAATGGTGATTCTAAAACAACAAGTGGTGCAAGTGCAAATGTTAGTGATAGAGGTTATTTCAATCAAGTAATGAATCAGGGAAAAGATATAGCAATAGAAAATGTGATTACTTCAAGAGCATCGGGAGAACCTATTTTTGTAATAGCGAGTTCTGTAAAAGATAAATCAGGAAAAACGATAGGCCTTTTAGGGGCAACAATATTCTTAAATCCATTGACAGATTTAGTTCAATCAATAGATTTTGGATATGGTATGTTAATAGATGGAACAGGTTTAATTGCAGCAACAAAAGATGGAAGATTTGCTCTTGAACTTAACATTAATCAAACGAGTGAAATGGGCATGGAAGTTTCTACAAATCTTTTAAATTCCATAAAAAATAGTAATTTTGGAAATGAAATGATTAGAGATCACGAAGGAAAGAATCAAATTGCTTATTATCAATCCGTTAAAGGTTCACCAAATTGGTCTTTAATAATATTAGTTCCACAAGATCAAATGAGAGCTCCTGCTATAGAATTATTAAAAACAGTTTCTTTAATTATGTTAGGTGTTCTATTAATAACAATAATTATATTATATGTTTTGGGATTTTTAATTGCAAAGCCAATAAAAATTATGGCAAAACAAGTAAAGCAATTTGGGACAGGAGATTTAAAAATATCTTTTGAAAACAACAAAGCAGATGAAGTAGGTCAAATGGCTTTATCTTTACAAGAAATGGCAGTTATGCTTGTCAATTCTATTTCAGATATAGCCGGAGCATCTAATGAAGTAGAAATATCTTCTGAAGAATTATCAAAAATTACAGAATCTTCTTCAAAATCAACAAACGAGCTTTTTTTAGTTACAGGCGTTATGAATGAAAATATTCAAAATAATTCAGCTGGAATTGAGCAAATTAATTCTTCAATAGAAGAAGTGGCGGCTTCAATTCAAAATATAACCAAATTATCTCAAGAGTTAAGCCAAGATGCAAATAATGCATTTAATTATTCTAAAGAAGGGGAAGAAAGTATATTTGAAATTGTAAATATAATTAAAGAAACGGAAAATCATTCAAAAAATACGTCTAATTTGGTAAGAGATGTTGAGTTAAAATCTCAAAATATTGGAAAAATAGTTGAAAATATTGATAATATAACAGAACAAACTAATTTATTAGCTTTAAATGCAGCTATAGAAGCAGCAAGAGCAGGTGAAGCTGGAAGAGGATTTGCTGTAGTTGCAGATGAAATAATAAAACTTGCCGAGAAAAGTAAAATTACAACATCTGAAATAGAAAAAATTCTTAAAGAAATAAAAAAAGCTGTAGATGAGGCTGATAAATCTACTCAAGAAACAGTTGATTACGTTAATAAAGTATCAACTCAAGCAAATAAAATAGAGCAAGAATTTAAGGAAATAATTAAAAGAATGGAAAATGTGAATGAAAAAGTTACGAATTTAACAGCTACAACAGAGCAACAAAGTGCTTCAACAGAAGAAATTTCAGGAGCAGTTGATGCATTAGCTAAATCAATGCATGAGATAAGCGAACAAATGATAAAAATAAAAAATTCAGTTGAAAATACAGCAAAAAATGACGAAATAATTAATGCAACAGCCGAAGAATTAAACGCTTTAAGCGAAAGTTTATGGGAACAAGTCAAAAAATTTAAATACGCTTAAAAAAATTCCCCGTTTATGGGGAATTTTTTTAATAAACTTGAGTTCCTTCAATATAAACCTTTTCAACAGTTGCTTTATAGGTTAAAGGATGATCTGTCCAAATAACAATATCAGCTTGTTTTCCTTTTTCAAGGGATCCAATTTTATCTTCAAGGTCAAGAATTTGTGCAGCATTTATTGTTAACATTTTTAAAATATCCTCTTCTTTTGCTCCGTATTTCAAAGCGATTCCAGCTTGAACTATTGCATATTCTTGAGGAATTACAGGATGATCGCACATTAAAGCTGCATTAATGCCTTTTTCATTAATTATTCTAATAGCATCAAAAGTTTTATCTCTTAATTCAGGTTTTGATCTATAACCAAATATAGGGCCCAAAACTACAGGGATATTTTTTTCTTTTATTATATCAGCAATTTTATAAGATTCTGTAGCGTGTTCAACAACTAAATCAAAATCAAATTCTTCAGATAAACGTATAGCTGTTAAAATATCATCTTTTCTGTGAGCATGAATTCTTGCCGGAATTTCTTTTTTTAAAACTTTAATACCAATTTCAAGATTCAAATCTATATCTGTAAATTCTTTTCCTTCTTTTTCAGTAGAATCTTTTTTAGCCATATAAGATTTAACTTTAGTAAAATAACTTCTTATAAGTGCGGCATTACCAAGTCTTGTAGAAGGCATTTTTTTCATGCTTCCATAAACTCTTTTAGGATTTTCACCTAAAGCCATTTTAAGACCTGAAGGATTTTTTACTGTCATTTGTTCAACGGTTATTCCTTTAAATTTTAATATAGCACCTTGGCCACCAACAAGATTAGCACTTCCAGGGAAAACACAAACAGTAGTAACTCCACCACTTAATGCTTCTTTAATAGCTTCGTCATCAGGATTAAAGCCGTCTGTAATTCTAACTTGAGCAGTTATAGGATCTGTCATTTCATTTACATCTTGATAAGTACCGTCTGAAGGAAGTCCGCCTTCAGTCAAACCAATATGAGAATGAGCATCAATAAAGCCTGGGAAAATATGTTTTCCGGTACAATCAACCAATTCAGCATCTGTGCATTCAATGTTTTTTGAAACTTCAACTATAATTTCATTTTCGATTAAAACATCTCCAATAAAAGAATCAGAAGTTATAGGGTGTACAGCAGCATTCTTAAAAAGTAATTTCATGTTTCGTCCTCCTTAAATTAGTTTGGGTTACTAACTATTATAACATAAAATTTGAAATTTTTATATTAAAAATAATAAGATTTTTTAGAAAAAAATGGTTCTCTGTAATTTTTTTTTGGTTATTACTTTAGAAAGATGGTTAGTAGAAAAGAAAAACATTCATCTTTTGCGTTAAACAATGGTTAAACGACTGCTCAACTACCGTTCAACTATCGTTCCCAAGGAGGCACGGTGTTACAACACTTATGATAACGTTTGTCAATAGAAAGTTGATCAGAAATATAACTAAAACAAGCATTTGTAATTAATTCCCTTCTTGAGGGGTGGCAACCAAAGGTTGACGGGGTGGACAGATTTTTATAAATGCTTATAATGATGAATTGGTAAACATTGGATAAAATAAACACGAACAAGATCAAATTTTCTAAAAAACAAATTTCACCCTTGTCAAAAAATACGGAAAATAGCAAACTCGCTACGCTCAGACATGCTATTTTCTTACGCATTTTTTGATTCGCTCAATTGTTTTTTTGACGAAAATTCTCAATTGTTCGCTACTTTATT